>Ga0335085_10000431_pt1 | contig 120206 bp, 115 predicted proteins | sample Lox_Sample_45_FD_206712 | JGI IMG/M metagenome (GOLD analysis project Ga0335085, IMG submission 206712) | Soil microbial communities from Loxahatchee National Wildlife Refuge, Florida, United States - Lox_Sample_4.5 | ecosystem: Environmental > Terrestrial > Soil > Wetlands | place: USA...
CACCGTGGGAGGCTACTACACCACCACCAGCATGACCGCGGCGCAGAAGGCGTTCTATACCAACGCCTCGGACAACCGCAATGTTGGCAAGGACACGTTCACCGTCTTCGTTCAGAAGACTTTTTGAACACAGCTCGCAATCGAGTCGCCATGTGTGTCCATGCGCGACATGGAGTGCACCCGGATCCGGCGGAAGCATTCAGCGCGGCGCAAGCGACTACGTAGCCACCCTCTTCGCCGGCTGGCCGCGGCCGGATGCGAACCCGCGACGAACGAAGTCCGGACGCGTGCCGCGCTCCTCGCCACGCCTGCCTAGCCCGCATACGCACTGCGGGGTGGCTGTCGCGGGAATGATGGGCTACAGTATCGACATGACGACCCCAAAGCGCGCGTTGCATGTCCCCCGCCTTGCCTGAGAAGCGACCCGATCCGGATGCTCTGCTCGCGCGCGTGCAGCAGGAGGAGGCGCGGCAGCGGCGCGGCAAGCTGAAGGTATTCTTCGGCGCCAGCGCCGGCGTGGGCAAGACCTACGCCATGCTCGAGGCCGCGCGCAAGCGCAAGGCCGAAGGCGCAGACGTGGTGGTCGGCTACGTCGAGCCGCACGGCCGCAGCGAGACCGAGCGCCTGCTCGAGGGGCTCGAGCAGCTGCCGTTTCGCATCATCGAGTACCGCGGCGCGAACCTGCACGAGTTCGACCTCGACGCGGCGCTCGCGCGCAAGCCCGCGCTGCTGCTGGTGGACGAATTCGCGCACACGAATGTTGCCGGATCGCGCCATGCCAAGCGCTGGCAGGACGTAGAGGAATTGCTCGCGGCCGGCATCGACGTCTACACCACGGTCAACGTCCAGCACATCGAAAGCCTCAACGACGTGGTCGCCCAGATCACCGGCGCGCGCATGCAGGAGACCGTGCCGGACAAGGTGTTCGATCAGGCCGACGAAATCGAGCTCATCGACATCACGCCCGACGAGCTGCTGCAGCGGCTGAATGAAGGCAAGGTCTACCTGCCGGAGCGGGCGCAGCATGCGCTGGAAAATTTCTTCCGCAAAGGCAACCTGATTGCCCTGCGCGAACTCGCCATGCGTGCCGCCGCCGACCGCGTGGACGCGGAAATGCGCGAGTACCGCGACGAGCAGGGAATCCGCGACACCTGGGCCGCGGGCGAATGCCTGCTGGTGTGCATCGGACCGGATGCGCAGGCCGAGAGGCTGGTGCGCGCCGGCAAGCGTATGGCTACCGCCTTGCATGCGCGCTGGCTGGTGGTCTATGTCGAAACGCCGGAACTTTTGCGCATGGCCGAAGCCGAGCGTAACCGCCGCATCGACCTGCTGCGGCTGGCGGAATCGCTCGGCGCCGAAAGCGTCACGCTCGACGGGCCGAGCGCGGCCCGGGCACTTCTCGAGTACGCGAGCACGCGCAACGTCAATCGGATTCTGGTGGGCAAGCCGAACCGGCGCGGCTGGCGCGCGTGGCTGCGGCCCTCGACCACGACGCAGCTGGTGGCAAATGCGCGCGACATGGACGTCTACGTGGTGAGCGCTGAGCGCGCTGCCTCGGCGCGCCTCGGACCAGTGCTCGCGCGCAGCAGCGCCTACCTCGGTCTCGCGGCCGGAGGCTCGGGCAAGAAGCGCGCGCCCGGTTACGCCTGGGCGATCGCTACCAGTGCTGCCTGCACCGCAATCTGCTGGGTCGTCAAAGGCTGGCTGGACCTGCCCAACCTGATCATGGTCTATTTGCTCGGCGCGGCGACCATCGCCGCGCGCTACGGCCGTGGAGCCGCGGTGACTTCCGCGATACTCAACGTCGCCGCGTTCGACTTCTTCTTCGTGCCGCCGGTGTTTACATTCGCCGTCGCCGACACGCAGTATCTGGTGACATTCGCAGTCATGCTTGCGGTGACGCTGATCATCGGCAATCTCAATGCCAGCGTGCGCCTGCAGGCGCGCGTCGCCGGCCACCGCGAACGGCGCACGGCGTCGCTCTATGCCATGAGCCGCGAACTGGCTGGCGCGCGCGGCGCCGAAAACCTCGCGCGGATCGCAGTGCGCCACACGAGCGAGGTGTTCGACAGCCAGGTCGTGGTGCTCCTGCCTGACGCGGATGGGCGCGTCGCGCATCCGCGCGGGGCCGGCCTGCCGGGTTCGCTGCACGGCGCTGACCTCAGCGTGGCGCAATGGGTGTTCGACCATGGACAGAGCGCGGGTCTGGGCACGGACACCCTGCCCGGCAGCGACGCAATCTACCTGCCGCTGAAGCCCACAGGACCCATGCCTGCCGATACCGATGCTGCGAAACCGGCGCCCGCGGTCGCGCGGGCACCTGCATTGGGCGTGCTGGCACTGCTTCCTGCGAATCCGCGCCGCGTGCTCCTGCCGGAGCAACTGCATTTGCTTGAAACCTTTGCCAGCCAGATCGCCCTGGCGCTCGAACGCGTGCGTCTCGCCAGTCAGGCGCGCCAGGCCGAAATCCAGACCGAAAACGAGCGCATGCGCAATTCTCTGCTGTCGGCAATTTCGCATGACCTGCGCACCCCGCTGGCAGTGATCGCGGGATCGGCGAGTACCCTGATCGAAGGCGGAACGGCGCTGGCCGAGGCCAGACGCAAGGAGATGGCGCAGGCGATCTACGACCAAGCCAGACAGATGACCCAGCAGGTCAACAATATCCTCGACATGACGCGCTTCGAAATCGGCGCCCCGCAGCTGAACCGGCAATGGCAGCCGCTGGAGGAGATCGTCGGCGCAGTGCTGAACCGCATGCAAGCCGGCCTGCGGGGACGCAAAGTCACGATGGAGCTGCAGGAGGATCTGCCGCTGGTACTGGTCGACGGCGTCCTGATCGCGCAGGTGTTGGGCAACCTGCTCGAAAACGCGGTCAAATACACTCCGCCTGGGTCACCGATCGAGATCGCAGCCTGGACTGCGGGCGAAGAGCTCACGGTAAGCGTGGTGGACCGTGGCCCGGGCATCAAGCCCGGCGACGAGGAGCGGGTATTCGAGAAATTCCACCGCGGCGAGCCGGAGGGCGCCGTCGGCGGCGCCGGCCTGGGGCTGACCATCTGCCGCGCCATCGTCGAAGCACACGGCGGCCGCATTTGGGCGGAGAACCGCTTCGTCGGCGGAGCCATGTTCTGCTTCACCCTGCCCTTGGTCGGCACCCCGCCGACGATTGAATCTGAACCGGGTTCCGAATGACCGGCACGGGGCATCTGATCCTGATCGTCGAGGACGAGCCGCAGATACGGCACTTCCTGCGCACTACGCTTGCGGCGGAGGGTTATCGCGTGATCGAGGCGGAGAACGGCGAACGCGGGGTGCTCGAGGCCGCGACGCACAAGCCGGATCTGGTGATGGTGGACCTCGGCCTGCCCGACCTCGACGGGGTCGAGGTGATAAAGCGGATTCGCGCCTGGTCCGCGCTGCCGATCCTGATCCTGTCGGCGCGCAACGCGGAGGCGGACAAGGTCGCCGCGCTGGACGCAGGCGCCGACGATTACGTCACCAAGCCCTTCGGGATGGCCGAGCTCACGGCGCGCCTGCGCGTCGCGCTGCGCCATGCCACGCACGGCGCAGGGCAGGACACAACGGGAACGCTGCGCTTGGGCAAGATCGAAATCGATCTGGAGCGCCGCCTCGTGCGCGCCGATGGCAGGGATATTCATCTGACGCCGATCGAATTTCGCCTGCTGAGCTGCCTGGCGAAGCACGCCGGCATGGTGCTGACGCACCGGCATCTGCTGCGCGAAGTTTGGGGCCCCTCCTATGTCGAGCAGGCGCATTATCTGCGCATTTACATGAAGCAGCTGCGGCACAAGCTCGAACCCGATCCGGCACGCCCGCGTTACCTGCTCACCGAGACCGGCGTCGGCTATCGCCTCGCCAGCGAAGCGGATCCAGTCGGAAAATGAGACCTGCGCGCTGGCGCGGGAAGACAGCGCGCGGGCGTAGCATGCGCTTGATTCGCGCCGGACGCTGAACATGGACCGTCACTACGACCTGCTGATCCGCAACGCCCTCATCGTCGACGGCGCGCGCCGGCCGCGCTACGCCGGCGACATCGGCGTGCGCGCCGGGCACATCGCCGACATCGGCCAGCTGCGCGAGGCGCATGCCGACATCGAAATCGACGCGCGCGGCAAAATCGCAGCGCCCGGTTTCATCGACGCGCATACGCACGACGACCGGCTGCTCGAATCCGATCCCGCGATGAGGCCCAAGGTGAGCCAGGGCGTGACCAGCGTCGTCATCGGCAATTGCGGCATCAGCCTCGCGCCCCTGGTCGATGCGGCGCCGCCCCCGCCGCTGGACCTGATAGACGACGGCGGCGCGTTTCGGTTTGCGGATTTCGCGTCCTTCCTCGAAGAGCGCGAGAGCCGGCCCGCCGCGACCAATGCCGCCTGCCTGGTCGGCCACACCACGCTGCGCGTCGCCACCATGAGCCGGCTCGACCGCGCCGCCACGGCCGCCGAAACCGCGCGCATGCAAGCGCTCGCGCGCGAAGCGCTCGCCGCGGGCGCGGTGGGCCTGTCGACCGGCACCTACTATCCGCCCGCGGCGCACGCGACGACCGAGGAGATCATCGCCGTGGCGCAGCCGCTGAAGCAATACGGCGGCCGCTACGTCACGCATATGCGCCACGAGGACGATGCCATCGTTGAGGCGATGCAGGAAACGTTTCGCATCGGCCGCGAAGTCGGCGTGCCGGTGGTCATTTCGCACCACAAGGTGGTGGGCAGGAACAACTTCGGGCGCTCCGCGGAAACGCTGGCGCTGCTCGCGCAGGCCGGCGCGCGCCAGAGCGTGTGCCTGGACTGCTATCCCTATACCGCCTCCTCCACCATCCTGCGCGCCGACCGCATGGCGCTCGCCAGCCGCATCCTCATCACCTGGTCCAAGCCGCACCCCGAATTCGCCGGCATGGAACTGGCGCAGGCGGCGGCGCAACTCGGCCTGCCGCAGGAGCAGGCGGTGGCGGCACTGAGCCCCGCCGGCGCGATCTATTTCTCCATGGACGAAGCCGACGTGCAGCGCATCCTGCGCTTCGATGAAACCATGATCGGCTCCGACGGCCTGCCGCACGACCTGAAGCCGCACCCGCGGCTGTGGGGCACGTTTCCACGCGTGCTCGGCCACTACTGCCGCGATTTGGGGCTGTTCCCGCTGGAGACCGCGATCCACAAGATGACCGGGCTCACCGCACGCAATTTCGGACTGAAGGCGCGCGGCCTGCTGCAGCCCGGCTACTGGGCCGACATCACCATTTTCGACGCGGACGAGATCGGCGACGCTGCGAGTTTCGATGCGCCGACGCTGGCCGCGCGCGGCATCGACTGGGTGATCGTCAATGGCGTGCCGGTATGGCGCGACGGCGCGAGCACCGGCGCGCGCCCGGGCCGGGTGCTGCGCGCGGGCGCCGCTGCGCAGCGCGCGGACGGCGTCTGATTTGCCTGCGGCGCGGCGGCGACATCCAACACCGCTGCGTATGCGCGCCGCCGCGGGAGTACAATTCCCGCATCGCGTACTCCTGATCCGCCGTCGATAGCCGCTGCCGTGGTTCCGATACCTTCGTTCGTGACGCCCGACGTAGTCGAGATGGGCTATCGCCTGCTGATGGCGATCGCCGCCGGCTCGCTGGTCGGCCTGGAACGCTATCACCGCGGCCATCCGGCGGGCATGCGCACCTTCGCCATCATCAGCCTGACCGCTGCGCTGCTCACCGTGTCGCTCAGCACCGGTCCCTATGCGTATCTGATGGGAACCTCGGACAACGGCGGCAGCCGCGTGGTGCAGGGCATCCTCGCGGGCATCGGCTTCATCGGCGCCGGCGTGATCGTGCGCGAAGGGCTGTCGGTGCGCGGGCTTACCTCGGCCGCCTGCATGTGGGCGGTCTCGGCCATCGGCATCCTGATCGGCACCGGCGAGACCGTGCTCGGATTCCTCGGCGCGGTGTTCGTGCTGGCGATCCTGGTCTTCTTCCGCTGGCTCGACCAGTTCATACCGCGGCGCTCCTATGCGCTGGTTCACGCCAAGTTCTCGGCCCAGGCCGTGCCCGACGAAGCGGCGCTGCGTGCGCGCCTTGAAAGCTACGGCTTCGTCGTGCTCTCGCTCGCCTTCAAGGGCGCCAAGAGCGGCGCATTGGTCATCCGCGCGAGCGTGTGGGCGCCGGGCATCGGCGCCGCGGAAGCGCGCGCGCGCCTCGCGCTGGATTTCCAGGCCGACCAGAAGGTGGTCGATTTCTCGGTCGAGCCGGTCAGCACGGAATAGGGCGCTGCGGCGTCGGCACGTCGATTCATGAAAAAGAACACCGAACCCAGCGCAGCGCCCGATTTCGAGCCGGAATTCGTCGCCGGGTTGACGCGCATCTTCGACGAGATGATCCCGTTCAACCGGGTGCTGGGCCTGAAAATCGTTGCGCTCAGGGCCGACGGCGTCAAGGGCAGGATAGCCATGCGCCCCGATCTGATCGGCCACTTCGTCAGCAACCGCCTGCACGGCGGCGTGATCAGCGCCGGGCTGGACGCCATGGCCGGCGTGGCGGTGATGGCGGCGATCGGCGCGCGCCACATGGACGAAGCTCCGGCGCAGCGGCTGCACCGTTTCGGCAAGCTCGGCACCATCGATCTGCGCATCGATTACCTGCGGCCCGCGACCGGCGATCATTTCGAGCTGCGCGCCAACGTGATGCGCCTGGGATCGCGCGTCGCGACCGCGCGCATGGAATTCCTCGGCGCGGATGCTACCCTCCTCGCCAGCGGCGCCGCAGCCTACATCGTTTCCTGATCCCCGCAGGCCGCGCCGCTCAGCCCGGCGGCGCCGTCTTCACCGCGCTCGGCCGCTCCAGCATGCGCGCGATCCAGCGCGCCACCGCGGGCGGCGGCGTGATGTCCATCAGCGGGAAGAACTGCACGAAGGGCGTATAGCAGATCTCGACCAGCGTGTAGCGGTCCCCTACCAGGAACTGGCGGCCGCCGATCTGCGTCTCGAGGATGGCGAGGTGCTTTTCGATTTCGCCCTTTGCCTGCGCCATGGCTTTTTCGTCCCAGCGCTCTTTCGGCAGAAAGCGCTTCGGGAACATGATGGTGCCGGCCTGGCGCGCCATCTGGATGTCGCACAGCTTCATGTGCATGTCGACCAGCGCGCGCCCTTGCGCATCGGCCGGCACCAGCGCCGGCTCGGGGTACTGGCGCTCGAGGTAGGCAAGGATCGCGGTCGATTCGTACAGCAGGAAATCGCCTTCCTGCAGCGTCGGCACGCGTCCGTAGGGATTCAGCGCGAGATAGGCCGGTTCGCGATGCTTGCGCGCGGCCATGTCCACGAGCACGAGCTCATGCGGGACGTTCTTCTCCAGCAGCGCCATGCAAGCGCGGCGCGAATAGGTGGACATCGGGTGATAGTGCAGCCTGATCATGGACGTGCCTCCCGGTTAATTGTCGATTGCAGCGCTCGCGCGATCGCGCCGGAACTACGCCGGCTATTATGCCGATACGGGCGCGGCCCTGCCAGGACCCGCCGCCGTCCTATTCGCGCGGCAGCGAAAAGCGCGAGACGAAGCGCCAGATCTCGGTGTTCGCGTCTATCACCCGGGTCGCCGGCCCGAGCAGGGCTTCGAGCGCCGGCGTGCCGCCGGGCCAGCCGTGCCCGGCGCCGCTCAGCTTCCATAGCGCCACTTCCGCGCCGTCGCGGCAATGGCCGTACACCAGCAGGCGGGCGGTGTCGCCGCCCGCCTGCCTGAAGTCGCGCTCGGCCGCAGTGGCATCGCAGCCGTCGCGCCGCACCCACGCCGCCAGCGTCGCGTCCACCGAGGCATGCAGCACGCGGCTGTTGGTCAAGGGGAACGGCGGGCCCAGGCCGCCGTAATAAAGCGCGCGCGGATCGTCCACGCTGTGGATCTGCAGCACCGGCAGCGCGCGTACGCTGCTGCCGGCCGGCACATGCGCCCCGGCCACCGAAACGATGGCGGCAATGCGCTGCGGCAGCGCTTCGCCCAGACGGTGCGCCATCATGCCGCCATTGGAGTGGCCGGCGACGTAGATGCGTCGCGGGTCGATTGCGGCGCGGCGCGCCAGGTCATCGAGCAGGGCCGCGATGAATCCCACATCGTCCACCTGCTCGCGCTGGGCGTAGCCGCAGCAGTTGCCGGCGTTCCAGGTCAGCAGGCGTTCGCCCAGGCGCCCGCTGCCGTTCGGATAGACGGCAATGTAGCCGTCACGGTCCGCGGCCGCATCCATGCCGGTGCTCTGGCGATGCTGCTGCGCATTGCCGCCGCCGCCATGCAGGCTCAGCAGCACCGGCAAGGCGCCGGCGAAGGCCTGCGGCGGGACGTGCACCAGGTAGCTGCGCGCGCGCCCGCCCGCTTCGAGCTCGAAGCGGTAATCCCCGGGGCGCAGTGTTCCTGCGCAGGCGGGCACGGCAGCGATCAAGGCCGTCAACAGAAGAATCAGGCGCGGCGCGAACACGATGACCAGACCCCAAGGCGATGGACGATGAGCGCACAGACTAGCGTCAGGAAAACCCCCTGTCCATGGCCGCCGGAAGGCACCGGGCTAGCCGCGCGCCCGGCAAGCGCAGAATCAAGGGCCGATGCAGCTGAGACGGCCTTTGATTTTGGTCAAGGCCTAGCCGCGGGCACGGCGCTAAATCACGTTTTGGAACGCCCGCGCCTGGACTTGGCGGCAGGTGTCCCATGCGCAAACGGAGGATTCCCACATGCTGAGCCTCAACGTAAACGGCCGCACCCACAGCGTCGACGTCGAACCGGACATGCCTTTGCTCTGGGTCCTGCGCGACCACCTGAACCTGCCCGGAACCAAGTACGGCTGCGGCATTTCGCTCTGCGGCGCCTGCACCGTGCACATCGACGGCGAGCCGGTGCGCTCCTGTACCCTGCCCGCCTCGGCTGCGGTCGGCAAGAAAATCGTTACTATCGAAGGCCTGTCGCAGCACGGCCTGCACCGCATCCAGCAGGCGTGGATCGAGCACGAGGTGCCGCAGTGCGGCTACTGCCAGACCGGCATGATCATGTCGGCCGCCGCCCTGCTGGCAAAGCACCCGCAGCCCAGCGATGCGGACATCGACGCAAACATGAGCAACCTGTGCCGCTGCGGCACTTACGCGCGCGTGCGCACGGCGATCCACGCCCTCGCCGGCGCGCCGTCCAGCCGCAAATCCTGAGGAGAACCGTCATGACGATCGCCGTATCCCGCCGTGATTTCCTCAAGGCGTCCGCTGCGCTCGGCGGCGGATTTGCGCTCGAATTCTCGTTCCCGCTGGTCCCGCGGGCGGCCGTGCCGGCCGGCGCCACCGAAGTGACCGCCTGGATCGTGATCCATCCCGACGACCGCGTCGTCGTGCGCATCGCCCGCTCCGAAATGGGACAAGGCACCTATACCGCGCTGGCGCAGCTGGTCGCCGAAGAACTCGACTGCGACTGGTCCAAGGTGAGCGCGGAGTTCGCCTCGCCCAACGAGCACATCAGGCGCAAGCGCATCTGGGGCTCGATGTCCACCGGCGGCAGCATGGGGGTACGCTCCTCGCAGGACTATGTGCGCAGGGCCGGCGCCAGCGCCCGCCTGATGCTGGTTGCGGCGGCGGCCGCGCGCTGGAAAGTTCCGGCTGCCGAGTGCACGGTGGACAGGGGCGTCATCACGCATGCGCCCAGCGGGCGCACGCTGCGCTACGGACAGGTCGCCACGGAGGCGGCCCGGCTTGCGCCGCCGAAGGAGGTGGCGCTGCGCGACCCCAAGGACTGGAAGATCGCCGGCAAACCCATGCATCGCCTCGACATCCCGGACAAGGTGCGCGGCAAGCCCGTCTTCGCCGTCGACGTCGCGCTGCCCAACATGCTGCATGCGTCGATCGCGCAATGCCCGGTGTTCGGCGGCAGGCTCAAGCGCGTCGATGCGCGCGCCGCGCTGAACATGCGCGGCGTGAAGAAGGTGGTGGAGCAGGAGGACTTCGTCGCGGTCGTCGCCGACAGCTGGTGGCGCGCGAACGAGGCGCTGAAGAAAGTTGCAATCGAGTGGGACAGCGCCGGCAACGCCGGCGCCAGCAGCGAGTCCATCGCGCAAATGCTGCGCGAGGGGCTGGCCGATCCCGCGCTGCCGCAGGCGCGCAAACTGGGCGAGGTGGGCCCCGCGCTCGCTTCCGCCGCCAAAGTGATCGAAGCCGAATACCGGTCGCCCTACCTCAACCACGCGACCCTGGAGCCGCAGACCTGCACCGCCTGGCTCAAGCCCGAGGGTTTCCTCGAAATCTGGACCTCAACGCAGAATGCCGAGGCATCGATGGCGGTTGCGGCGGAAACCGCGGCGCTGCCGCTGGAGAAGGTCGAAGTGCACAAGATGATGCTGGGCGGCGGCTTCGGCCGCCGCGGCGGGCCGCAGGATTTCGTCAGGCAGGGGGTGGCGATCGCCAAGGCCATGCCGGGCGTGCCGGTGAAAATGATGTGGTCGCGCGAAGAGGACATGCAGCACGGCTACTATCGTCCGGCCAGCATCGTGCGCATGAAAGCGGGCCTGGACGCGCAGGGCAGGCTAATCGCGATGCACAGCCGGATCGCCTGCCCTTCGATATTGAAAGTGCTGATGCCGGAAGCGCCGACGCTCGGCGGCATCGACTTCACCGCGGTGCGCGGCCTGAGCGACATGCCCTATACGGTGGCGAACCAGCAGGTCGACTACGCCATGCGCAACGGCCATGTCCCGGTCGGATTCTGGCGCGCGCCGGGCCAGCAGAATTCGTATTATCGCGAGTGCTTCATCGACGAGCTGGCGCAGGCGGCAGGCAAGGACCCGGTCGAGTTCCGCCTGGCGATGCTCAAAGCGGGCGACAAGAACCGCCTGGTGCTCGAAGCGGCGGCAAAGGCGGCGGCCTGGGGTAGCGCGCTGCCCGCAGGACTGCACCGGGGCGTCGCGATCGCCGACGGCTTCGGCAGCTATGCGGCGATGGTGGCCGAGGTGTCGGTGAGCGCGGCGGGCGCGGTCAGGGTGCACCGCATCGTCCTCGCGATCGATTCGGGGCACGTCGTCAATCCCGACAGCTGCCGCGCGCAAGCCGAGAGCAATGTCCTGTTCGGCCTCGGCAGCATCCTGTACCAGGAGAATACGGTGAAGGACGGGCGCATCGTCGAATCCAACTTCCACGATTTCCGGCTGCCGGGCATCGCCGAGATGCCCAAGGTCGAAACCGTGCTCGTCCCCACCGGCGGCTTCTGGGGCGGCCACGGCGAGCCGGCGATCCTGCCCCTGACGCCTGCCGTGTGCAACGCGCTTTTCGCGGCCAGCGGCAAGCGCATCCGTACGCTACCGCTGAGCCACCACGATCTGCGCCGGGCGTAGTGCGCTTGGCGTAAATGGCTAACAAGCCATTTACGCCTGGAAGCGTCCTTCTCCCTCCGGGAGAAGGATCAGAGGATGAGGGTTCGCGCCTAGGTCTTCTTCGCCCTCGCAGCCGCCATCGCCTCGGTGGCGGCCTTGCGATCGTCGTTCATCTTCCTGAACGCGGGGCGCTCGTTGAGCATCTTCAGGTAGGGCTTCACCGGCGCGCAGTCTTCCAGCGCGTCGCGGCCGTAGACGAGCTTGCTCGACAGCGACACCAGCGGCAGGTGCACGCCCGCGGCGCAGTCGGCATAAGTCAGGTCCGTGCCCGCGATGAAGGGGGAGAATTTCGCCAGCTGCTTGAATGCGCGCACGCCCTTGGCCAGGTCTTTTTCCACGTGTTTCTTGATTTCATCGGACACCGTGCCGCCGAAGAAGGCCTGGCTATACAGGCGCCGCGCCACCAGTTCCATGTGCAGCTCGATTACCGTGGTGAGCTCGCGCACGCGCGCGCGCTCGAACACGTCCTTCGGGTAGAGCGGATGCTCCGGATAGTGGTCCTCGAGGTATTCGCAGATCACCTGCGACTCGCACAGGAATTTGCCGTCCACTTCGAGATAAGGCACCTTGCCCATGGGCGAGCGCTGCAGATAGGCCTCGTCCTGCGAGGTCATGCAGAACACCTCCTCGAACGGGATGCCCTTTTCCAGCAGCGCCACCTTGACCTTGTTGTAATAGTTGCTGACTGCGAATCCGCCCAGCTTCAACATCCCTGTCTCCCTCTATTTGGTTACATGTTCTTCGAACAATCGCAATTCGAAGCTGATTGCAGGAAAACCATTCATTGAGATGTCATTCCGAGCAGAGCGAGGAATCTGCTGTCGCTTCCTTCAAACGCAGATTCCTCAGCCTGCGGCTTCGGAATGACCCGTACTCGGGGATCCAACTATATTCAGGTGGTCTTGGCCGACTTGGGCACGCTCATGTGCTTGGACAGCTCCAGCTTGGCGATGGCGTTGCGGTGCACCTCGTCCGGGCCGTCGGCGAAGCGCAGCGTGCGCGAATGCGCGTACATCATGGCGAGCGGCGTGTCGTCCGACACGCCGGCGCCGCCGTGCGCCTGCATCGCCCAGTCGATCACCTGCAGCGTCATGTTGGGCGCGAGCACCTTGATCATGGCGATCTCGGCCTTGGCCACCTTGTTGCCGACGGTGTCCATCATGTAGGCGGCATTCAGCACCAGCCAGCGCGCCGAGTCGATCATGATGCGCGCCTGCGCGATGCGCTCGCGCGTGACGCCCTGCTCGGCGATGGTGCGGCCGAAGGCGACGCGGGACAGCGAACGCTTGCACATCAGTTCCAGCGCGCGCTCGGCCACGCCGATCTGGCGCATGCAGTGGTGGATGCGGCCCGGGCCGAGGCGGCCTTGGGCGATCTCGAAGCCGCGGCCTTCGCCGAGCAGGATGTTCGAGGCCGGCACGCGCACGTCCTTGAGCTCGATTTCCATGTGCCCGTGCGGCGCGTCGTCGTAGCCGAACACCGACAGCGGGCGGATCACCTTGACGCCGGGCGCGTTGGCGGGCACCAGGATCATCGACTGCTGGCTGTGCCGCGGTGCGTCCGGGTTGGTGCGTCCCATGACGATGTACAGCTTGCAGCGCGGGTCGCCGCCGCCGGAGGACCACCACTTGCGCCCGTTGATGACGTATTCGTTGCCCTGCTTCTCGATGCGACACTGGATGTTGGTCGCGTCGCTGGAGGCGACGGCGGGTTCGGTCATGAGGAAGGCCGAACGCATTTCGCCGCGCAGCAGCGGCTCCAGCCACTGTTGCTTGTGCTCCTCGGTACCGTAGCGCTCTATGGTTTCCATGTTGCCGGTATCGGGCGCGGAGCAGTTGAACACCTCGGCGGCGAAGGTGACGCGGCCCATGATTTCGCACAGCGGCGCGTATTCGAGGTTGGACAGGCCCTCGGGCGCGCGCTTGGAATGCGGCAGGAACAGGTTCCACAGGCCGGCCGCGCGCGCCTTGGGCTTGAGCTCCTCGACGATCCTGGTCGGAATCCAGGGATTGCCCTTCTTCCGGTTCTCCAGGATCTCCTGGTGAAAGCGGTGCTCGTTCGGATAGATGTGCTCGTCCATGAAGGCGATGAGCTTGGCCTGCATGGCCTTGACCTTGTCGGAATATGCGAAATCCATGGCTTGCCTTTCCTAAAGTGTGTAACGAAACGAGGGGAAATCCCCTTCGGGGACTACCTTCGGGGCGCCTCCCCTCGTGCTCCCCTAAGTTGGCTCGCAGCAAAGTGGGCTTTGCTCCGAGCCATTGGACTTAAGTTGTTGCGGGCGCTGCCGGCTTACTTTCCGGCGGCGATGACTTTTTGCGCGTACTGCCAGGCCATCTTCGCCAGCGGCAGCACGCGCGAGCCGGCGTCGGCAGCGTGCGCGCTGGCAGCCGTGCCGTCCACCGCGCGCTTCTTGATGCCCTGCAGGATGCCGGCGATGCGGAACATGTTGTAGGCGAGGTAGAAATCCCAGTTGTCGATGCGCTCGCGCCCGGTGCGCCTGCAGTAGGCGGCGACATAGTCCTGCTCCGCGGGTATGCCCAGCGCCGCGAGGTCGAGGCCGCCGATGCCGCGAAACTGCCCCGGCGGAATGCGCCAGCTCATGCAGTGATAGGAGAAGTCCGCCAGCGGATGGCCCAGCGTGGACAGTTCCCAGTCGAGGATCGCAAGTATGCGCGGCTCGCTCGGATGGAATATCAGGTTGTCCATGCGGTAATCGCCGTGCACGATGGCGGTCTCGTCGCCCGGCGGGATGTTTTCCGGCAGCCAGGCGATCAGATTGTCCATCTCCTCGATTTTCTCGGTCTCGGACGCCTGGTACTGCTTGCTCCAGCGCCCGATCTGGCGCGCGAAATAATTACCCGGCTTGCCGTAGTCGGCGAGGCCGATGGCGGCGTAATCGACGCGGTGCAGCGCGGCGATCACGCGGTTCATCTCGTCGTAGATGGCGCCGCGCTCGGCTCGGCTCATGCCCGGCAGCGCCTGGTCCCACAGCACGCGCCCCTCGATGCAGTCCATAATGTAGAAAGCGCGCCCGATCACGCCCTCGTCCTCGCACAGCGCGTAGGTGCGCGGCACCGGGATGTCGGTCTTGCCCAGCGCGCTGATCACGCGGAATTCACGGTCCACCGCATGCGCCGAGGGCAGCAGCTTGGCCGCGGGTCCGGGCTTGGCGCGCATTGCGTAGCGCTTGCCGCCGGCGGATAGGCGGTAGGTCGGATTGGACTGCCCGCCCTTGAACTGCTCCACCTCGAGCGAACCCGAGAATCCGTCCACATGCGCGCGCATGTAGCTTTCCAGGCGGGCGACGTCGAAGCGCTGCTTCTCCGCCACCGGCTTGGTGCCGATGAACTGCTCCATCACCTCTTCCCCATGCTCATTGCATTCTGCCCGCAATCCTAGCACGGTCGGGCACCCGCGCCGAAACCCGCGCACAGGCCGGCGGACAAGCGCCTGAAAATGCGCGCAAATCGAATTTGCGCCGCGCGCGCGGCCGCGGGCATACTGTCGCCGCCGCAGCAATGCGCACCCGCTTATCTAAGGAGAACACCATGCCACTGATCCAGGTCGATATGTTCGAAGGACGCAGCGCCGAAGCCAAGCGCGAATTCGTCGCAGCCATCACGCGCGAAACCTGCCGCACGCTCAAATGCGAGCCGCCCGCGGTGCAGGTCATCCTGCGCGACGTGAAGAAGTCCGACTGGGCGACCGCCGGGGTGCTCTGGTCGGAGAAGACGTAAAACGGCTGCTGACTAACGCAGCGCGCCGCGCGCGCTCACCGGCCACAGCGCTTCGACCACGCCGCCGCGCACGCACACGAAACAGTCGTAGAGGTTGACCGTGGGGTCGCAGTGCCCCGGCACCAGCAGCAGTTTCGCGCCGAGCGCAGGCGCCTGCGCGCCGGGCGCAATGGCGAGCACGCCGTGCTCGTCCGAGGCTTTCACGTAGTCCACCCCTGGAAGCTGCCAGGGCTGCGGCATGCCCGAATCGACGCTGGAAGCCTTCAGGCCGGCATCGACCACCGCGCGGGCCGCGCCCGGCCGGCTCATCACCGTGGTCCACACGAACAGGCTCTGGCCGAAGCGCGGCCAGGCGGCGTCGTACTCGTTGCGATTGTAGTCGGCATCCATGAACAGATAGGAACCGGGCTGCAGTTCGTCGTAGGCGCCGCTGGCGAGTTCCAGCGGGAAACTGCCGGTGCCGGCGCCGGTGACCGTGGCGCAGGCGATGCCCTCGGCTTCGATCAGCGCGCGCGTGCTGCGCGCCAGCGCGACCGCGCGGCCGATGGCGGCGCGCCGTTCGGCGACCGCGCGCAGGTGCTGCGCACTGCCCTGATAGGCCTGCAGGCCGGCGAAGCGCAGATTGGCGCGGGCGGCGATGCTGCGCGCGAGCGCCAGCGCCGGCGCGCCCGGCTCGACGCCGCAGCGCCCGGCGCCCACATCGATTTCGACCAGCACGTCCAGGCGCACGCCGGTGCGCGCCGCGGCCGCATCCAGCGCGCGCACGTTTTCGGCGGCGTCGGCGCACACCGCCAGCCGCGCCTTGCGCGCGAGCGCCGCCAGGCGATCGAGCTTGGCCGCGCCCACGACTTCGTTGGTGATCAGCACATCGCCCACGCCGCCGGCGACCAGCGCCTCCGCTTCGCTCACCTTCTGGCAGCACACGCCCACCGCGCCGGCCGCGATCTGGCGCAGCGCGATGTCGGCGCACTTGTGGCTTTTCGCGTGCGGGCGCAGGCGCACCGGGCGGCCGGCGACCGCCTCGGCCATGGCGGCGAGATTGCGCTCGAACACGTCCAGGTCGAGGATCAGCGCCGGGGTGTCGACTTCGGCCAGCGGCATGCCGATGCTGGCGGGTGCCTCAGTGCTCATGGAGAACGATCGCTGCCGGTTGCGCAAGAGCTGCAATTGTATCCGCCCAGCACGCGCGCCGTGCCGGGCAGCCGGGCGATTCGCCGTTGCGGTAAGATTGCGGCATGCGCGCTGCCGCGCGGCGCCGCTCCCGCGAAATCTTCCCCGCAAAGGAAACCGCATGTTCAAACCCGGACTGTTCAAAGGCAAGCGCATCCTCGTCACCGGCGGCGGCACCGGCCTGGGCCGAGAGATGGCGGACAAATACCTCGAGCTCGGCGCGGACATCTACATCTGCGGCCGGCGCGAGGAAGTGCTGCAGCAGACGGCAAAAGAGCTGATGCAAAAGCGCGGCGGCTCGGTCAAGACCCGCGCGATCGACATCCGCAACGCGGAAGCAGTCGACAAGATGATCGAATCGATCTGGAACGACGGCGGGCCGCTCACCGGTCTGGTGAACAACGCCGCCGGCAATTTCATCAGCCGCACCGAGGACCTGTCGCACCGCGGCTTCGACGCCATCGCCAACACCGTATTCCACGGCACCTTCTACACCACGCATGCCGTGGGCAAACGCTGGATCAAGGGCGGCGACAAGGGCAGCGTGCTGTCCATCGTGGTTACCTGGGTCTGGACCGGCTCGCCCTTCGTCGTGCCTTCGGCCATGTCCAAGGCCGGTATCCACGTCATGACCCAGTCGCTCGCGGTGGAGTGGGGGCGCTACGGCATCCGCCTCAACGCGATCGCACCCGGGCTGTTTCCCACCGAGGGCATGAGCAAGCGCCTAAACCCGGGCAAGGACGCCAAGGACCGCGATGCCGCGCAAAGCAACCCCATGCACCGCCATGGCCGCATGCCCGAGCTGCAGAACCTCGCCTGCTTCCTGATGGCAGACGGCTGCGAATGGCTCAGCGGCCAGACCATCGCCATCGACGGCGCCGGCTGGCAGGCCAATGGCGGCTCCTTCACCGACATGCTCAAGTGGGGCGACGCAGAATGGGAGCAGGCACGCGCGCTGATCAAGGCGCAGAACGAAAAAGACAAGGCGCAGCGCTCGGTATGAAGCCCATCGGCATGATCGGCCTCGGGCGCATGGGCGCCAATATGGCGCGCCGGCTCGCGCGCGGCGGCGCGCGGGTGATCGCCTGGGACCGCGCCGCCGCTGCGCGGCGCGCGCTCGCGCGCGAACGGCGCATCCTGGTCGCGCCGGACCTCGCCGCGCTGGTGCAGCAACTGAAGCCGCCGCGCGTGATCTGGCTGATGCTGCCAGCCGGCAAGCCGAGTGCCGACACGATCGCCCGGCTCAGGCCCCTGCTCGCCCGCGGCGACGTGATCGTCGACGGCGCCAATGCGCATTACAAGGACAGCATGCGCCGCGCCGCGCAGCTCGCGCAGGCCGGCTTTGCCTACGTCGATGCCGGCGTCTCCGGCGGCATCTGGGGCCTGGCCAAGGGTTACACCCTCATGTTCGGCGGCGAAGCGCGCGCGCTGCGGCGCGTGGCGCCGTATGCGAAGCTGCTCGCGCCGCCCAAGGGCTGGCTGCACTGCGGGCCCAGCGGCGCCGGCCACTACGTGAAAATGATCCACAACGGCATCGAATACGGCCTGATGCAGGCCTATGCCGAAGGCTTCGCGCTGCTCGCCGGCAAAGCCGAATTCGGCATCGATACCGCCGCCGTCGCGGAGGTATGGCGCCACGGCAGCGTGGTGCGCTCCTGGCTGCTCGACCTGATCGCCGAAAACCTCAAGCGCGATCCCGCGCTTGCGGATATTGCGCCGGTGGTCGCCGATTCCGGCGAAGGCCGCTGGACCGCGATCGAGGCGGTCGAACTCGGCGTGCCCGCGCCGGTGATCAGCCTCGCCCTGGCGATGCGCTTCGCCAGCCAGGGCAGCGGCGATTACGGCGCGAGGCAGCTGGCGCAGCTGCGCCGCACATTTGGTGGCCACGCGGTCCAGCCGGTCCGCGTGCGGGGCGGCGACGCTGTCCAAGCCGCGGGCAAACGCAAGAAATCGTGATCGTCATCCTGATGGGCGTGACCGGCTGCGGCAAGACCACGGTCGGGGTTCTGCTGGCGCAGGAGCTGGGCTGGACCTATTACGACGCCGACGACTTTCACCCCGCAGAGAACGTCGCCAAGATGCGGCGCGGCGAGCCGCTTACCGACGCAGACCGCTGGCCCTGGCTGGACCGCCTGAATTCAGTTCTGCTCGAAAGCGAACGAGAGGGCAAAAGCCTGGTGCTTGCCTGCTCGGCCTTGAAGCAGGCGTATCGAGAACGCCTCACGCGCGGCTGCGCCGCCGCGCGCTTTGTTTTTCTGGACGGCGAGCGCGAACTCATCCGCGCGCGCCTCGCCGCGCGCAGGGGCCACTACATGAACCCGGCGCTGCTCGATTCCCAGTTCGCCATACTCGAACGCCCGTCGGACGCGCTGCAGCTGGATGCGGCCGAAAGTCCGGCGGCGCTGGCGGGACGCATCCGCCAAGCGCTGGCCGCCGCTGACGATGGCTGAAACCGCATTCCGGTTCGGCTAAAACGGTTCCGGGCCATGCTGGCCGCATTGGGCCCGTGTACGTCCTGTTCAGGCTACGCGGCCGACACGTCCGCGATGCGCAAGTCGATCGCCGGCAGATTGAGGCGACGCCGCTCCCACGCTGTGGCATATGCCCGTTCAAGGTTGCGCACGTAGCGCACCGAATCAAACAGCGGCGACGCGCGCTGCTCAACCAGGCGACTGCGGATTGCCGCAAGACTCCGAGAATCACCGGCAAGGCGAATGGCAAGCGCCACGTACGCCTCGCGACATTCCGTCACCAAGTCGGCCAGGCCTGCCGCCTGGACCAGCCCTGCGGCCACACGCCCCGCGAACGTGTCCCCGGGCCAGGTCAGGACAGGAACGCCGGCACGCAGCGCGTCGCTGGCCGTCGTATGCGCGTTGACGAAATGCGTATCCAGGAAGAGGTTTGCCGCTTGCAGCCTGGTCAAATGCTGATGCCGCGGCAACCAGGGCGCGAACACGATCCTGGCTGGATCGACGTCTGCATGCATGGCTTCCTGCTGCAAGGTCGTTTGCGTCGCGGCATTTCCCTGCAACAGCCAAAGGACGCTGCACGGAACCGAACGGAGGATCTGCATCCAGACCTGGAAGATCAATGGCTCGATCTTGTAAATCTGATTGAACGAGCAGAACACGAAGGCGCGCTCGGGCAGCCCCAAATCGGCCCGAGACGGCGCAGGCGGCAGCGTCGTCAGCACGTCATTGATCTGGTAGCTGTGCGGCATGAATATCAGCTTCTCGGCGAATTCGTCCTCAAAACCCGGCGGCGTCGCGACCGCGTCGGTAACGAAGTAGTCTGCAAGCCGGCCGCCCGAGGTTCCCGGCATTCCCAGAAAGCTGATCTGTAGCGGCGCCGGTCGATAGGCAAGGATCTCGGGCCTGCCGCCGCCGGTATGGCCCTTCAGATCGACAAGTATGTCGATCTGATCGCGCGCGATGCGCTCGGCCGTCGCGTGAAAACTTTCGTCGCCGATGATCTGAAACGAATCGCAGCCTTCCACAATTCGGCGCGCGTAGTCGCTGCCATCCTCGTGGCTCCAGGAGTATGCAAACACCTCGAAGCGCGACCGATCATGGGCAGCGAACAGGCCGGCGGCAAGGTGGGCCGTTGCATGGTCGTAAAAATCCCGCGAGAGATAAGCAAGCCGGATTCGGCCCGCCTGCATCGAGGTTCGGGGAAACTCGGCTCCCAGCGGCGAATGCCGGGCTGCAATCTGCTGCGCGTGGAAATCCGCGATCGCTCGCTTCAGCTTTCTTGAAAGCGGCAACAGGGCCGCGCCGTATACGGAGATTCTTTGCGCCCACCTGTTTGCAGGTTCAGTCAGACTCAATTCGACCAGCTCGGCAACGAAGCGCTCCAATGCCGCCCAGTCGCAGGTCTGCTGCCAGATCGGCACCAGATTGGCATAAGTCTCATCCTGCGGATCCAGCCCAAGCGCAATTTCAAAATGCTGCCTGGCGCGGTCCGGAACATGGCCGAGCGCCAGCACGATGCCGAGATTGCGATGTGCGCCCGCGAGCGCGGGATCGGCCGCTACTGCCTGCATCAGGAGGGCGTAGCCCTCTTCGCGGCGCTGCATCTCGAAAACGACCATACCCAGGTTGGACAGGATGGGGGCGTGCGCGGGGCGGTGTTCAAGCGCGAGCCGATAAAACTGCTCGGCGCGCACGAGGTCACCTGCCTGCCAGGCCTGGTTTCCCTGTTCGACTAGGGCATCAATGTCGACGTCAGGTCCATTGTCAGCCGTCGCGACGCGGTGCCGGCGCCAGAATCGTGAAACCCAGCCAATATTCACCGCGCCCCCTGTGGGATCGTCGCACCGCCTTGCGCTCCCGTGCGGCGCCTTGTGCAATCCGGGGCCAGCTGACACATCGCGTGGAACATGGGAATTGAAGCGGGCGGATGATCGAATGCCTGAAGCAATAATACACTGCCGCGTGCGGCATATGCGGTTCGCCATCCTCGAACGCCGGCCCGGGGCGCCGACGCTGGACGCAGGCGAGAGTCCGGCAGCGCTGGCGCCGCGTATTCGCGCGGCACTTACGCACCGACAACGCGATCGCGGCGTTCAGTCGGCCGCGCGCAGCCTGAGTTTCGCCTGCGTGTGCGCGTTGAGCTCCTTCAGTCCGCCGACGAAACCCTTCAGCGGCAGGTCGTGGATCTTGCCGAGCGCAATCGCGCGCTTGCGCAATTCGATCCAGGCGATGTCGCGCGCCTGCTGCCTGAAGGCGAACGCGATCAGGTTGACGCGGTCGCTTGCGTGCAGGCAGACCACCCGGCCGTCGAAACTGTTCTCGATGCGCTGCAGGTAGACGTCGAGCTTCTTTTCCTGCGCCATGAAATTGACCGCCATCACGCCGTCGGCGCGCAGCGCATCATGGGCGTCGTCGTAGAACGCCTGGCTGCACAGCGCCGCGGGCTGCCTGCCGTCGTCGAAGCCGTCGACCAGCAGCACGTCGGCCGACTCCTCGCATTCGGCCAGGTAATCGGCACCATCGGCGATCACGACCTTGAGGCGCGCGTCGTCGGCGGGAAACTGGAACATGCTGCGCGCCGCGACCAGCACCTTCGCGTTGATTTCGACCACCGTGGTGCGCGTTTCCGGCATGCGCTGGTGGATGTAGCGCGCCATCGAGCCGCCGCCCAGGCCGATCATGAGAACTTCGGCCGGCTGCGGCTGGAACAGCAGGAAAGCCATCATCGCGCGCGTGTAGTCGAGCGCGAGCTCGTCCGGACGGTCGAGCCGGATCGAGCTCTGGATCGCATCGCCCCCGAGGTGCAGCGAGCGCACGCCATCCTCCTCGCTCACCTCGACGCTGGCGCGGCGCGGCAGGAACCATTTCTTCGCCTTGGCGCTCATGGATACGCGCACTGCATGCCGGCGGGGGCGGCGCTATGCGGCCAGTGCGCGTTCGACGAAGTCGAGCCGGTCCTGCCCCCAGAAGATCTCGCCCTCGACGACATAGCTGGGCGCGCCGAACACATTGCGCTCGATTGCCTCCTGCGTATTCGCCGCGTATTCCGCCTTGACCGGCTCCGACTGCGCCGCGGCAGCCAGCTCCGCGGCGTTCATGCCCTGCTCCCTGCAGATCGCGGCCAGCGTTTCCGCGTCGGCGATATTGCGCTCCTCCGCCCAGCAGGCGCGCTGGATCGCCCCGGCAAGCCGCATCGCCGCATCGCTGCCGCCGGCGCGCCCCGCGGCGACGATGAACTGCGCCGCCAGGTCCCCGGGCGCGGGGAAAAATTTGGGATGCAGATTGAGCGGCAGTTTCAGGTAATCGCTGAAGCGCTTGAGCTCGACCAGCCGGTAGGCCTGGCGCTGCGGCGCGCGCTTGGGCAGCGGCAGGCCGCCCGAGACCGGGAAGATCTTGCCGAAGTCGGCCGGCTTCACCCTGACGACGGCGCCATGGCGCTGCGCCATCGCGGCGAAGCGCGGGTGCCCGAGGTAAGTCCAGGGTGATATCGGCGAAAAATAGTAATCCACGGTCTTGCCCATCGCGCCTCCTGATTGAACGTGCCGCCATATTAATCGAAAATGCGCTTGTCCCCGGATCGAGAGCCCCGGGACGCGCCCGCGGGCGCATACTATGCACGCCATTCATCCACCCGATTCCGGAGCACGCCATGAGCACAAGCCTGTTGCAAACCACCATCGTCGGCAGCCTGCCCAAACCCGCATGGCTGGCCGAACCGAAGAAGCTCTGGGCGCCCTGGCTGCTCGAGGGTGATGCGCTGGTCGAGGGCATGCAGGACGCGGTGCGCCTGGTGCTGCGCGAGCAGGAGTCGGCCGGCATAGACATCGTCGCCGACGGCGAGCAGACGCGCCGGCATTTCGTCACCAGCCTGATCGAGCAGCTCGACGGCGTGGATTTCGCGAACCGCAAGACCGTGCGCATCCGCAACCGCTATGACGCCGACGTGCCCATGGTGGTCGGCCCGGTGGCGCGCACGCACCCGATTTTCGTAGAGCATGCGCGCTTCCTGCGCTCGCAGACCGACAGGCCGGTAAAATTCACCCTGCCCGGGCCGATGACCATGGTGGACACGCTCTACGACGGCTACTACCGCAGCCGCGAGAAGCTTGCGCGCGAATTCGCGAAAATACTCAACGCCGAGGCGCGCGAGATCGCGGCCCTGGGCATCGACGTAATCCAGTTCGACGAGCCCGCGTTCAACGTGTTCATGGACGAGGTGCGCGACTGGGGCATCGAGACGCTGGAGGCCGCCGCGGCCGGGCTCAAGTGCAAAACCGCCGTGCACATCTGCTACGGCTACGGCATCAAGGCCAACAACGACTGGAAGAAGACCCTGGGCTCGGAATGGCGCCAGTACGAGTCGACATTTCCGCTGCTGGCGAAATCGAAAATCGACCAGGTTTCGCTGGAATGCGCCAATTCGCACGTTCCCCTGGAACTGATCGCGCTGCTCAAGGGCAAGGACATCATGGTTGGCGCGATCGACGTCGCCAGCGAGGAGATCGAGACGCCGGAGAAAGTGGCGCAGACGGTGCGCGCGGCGCTCGAGTACGTCGCGCCGGAAAAGCTCTATCCCTGCACCAACTGCGGCATGGTGCCGCTGCCGCGCGCGGTCGCGCAGGGCAAGCTCAAGGCCCTGGCGGCGGGCGCGGCCCTCGTGCGCAGGGAACTTGCACCGCGCTGAGCGCGCCGCCGAAGCATCCGGCCGCACGCGCCGGCCCGGCTTACATATTGAAACAATTCCTTACCACTCCGGGCGAGGGAACTTGATAGCCTGAGTTCCTGTGCAGCAAAGGAGTGGTGAATCATGAAAACTCTGCCTAAGGTTCTCGGGACTTCGGTCCTGCTGTTGTTCGGCGCGCTGGCGAGCACGAGCGCGATGGCGCAACACCGCGGCTATGGCTACGGTCACGACGGACATGTGCGCTTCGGCGTTTCCATCGGCGTGCCGGTCGGCTACTACGCACCCTACTATTACGGCTACCCTTATCCGTACGCGTATCCCGGCTACGGCTATCCGCCGGTGGTGGTGCAAGCGGCCCCACCAGTCTATGTCGAACAGGGTGCGGCTCAGGCCGCTCCGGCACCGGCACCGGCCCCCGCCACGGCCCAGTCGGACTGGTATTACTGCGCCGCCGCGAAGGGCTATTACCCTTACGTAAGCGAGTGTCCCGGCGGATGGCAACGCGTACCTTCGCAGCCGCCGCGCTAATTAACCGGAGCAGTCAATCATGAGCAAATACACCTTATTGCGTCTGACGCCACTTGCAGCGCTATTGCTGCTCGGTGCCTGCGCCACCATTCCGAACGGCCCCAGCGTCATGGCGATGCCGGGCAGCAGCAAGAATTTCGACCAGTTCCGCGCCGACGATGCCGACTGCAGGCAATTCGCGCTTAGCCAGATCGGCGGCGCGAGCGCCAACGATGCTGCCGTCGCCAGCGGCGTGGGAAGTGCCGCCCTGGGCGCCGGAATCGGCGCGCTGGCCGGCGCGGCGATGGGCGGGCACGAAGGTGCCGGTGTCGGCGCAGGCATGGGGTTGCTGGCCGGCACCGCCGCCGGCGCCAATGCCGGCCAAGTCTCCGGCTACAGCGCGCAGCGGCGCTACGACAATGCCTACATCCAGTGCATGTATGCCAAGGGTGAGCGCGTTCCCGTACCGGGCCAGATGGCGCCGGCCTACAACGCAGCGCCGGCCTATAGCCCGCCGCCGGCGTCCGCATATCCGCCGCCACCGCCGCCGCCCCCTGGCTACCCCGCTCCCCCGGGAGTCGTGCGGTGAAATCCGGAAATTGAGCGCGGATACAGAGCATGAAGACTTTGCGTGTCGCCCTCGCCGCCCTGATCGCGGCCTCGGCTCTGGCCGGTCCGGCTGAAGCGGACGAACGTGGACACGGCCGCGGACACGAAGGCGGGCGGCACGAAGCCTGGCGCGGCGACATCCACCGCTTCCACGAGCACGACTTCGAGCGCTGGCGCGGCGGGCACTGGTATCACGGTCCGCATGGCGGGCGTCGCGGATGGTGGTGGATCGTCGGCGGCGTCTGGTATTTCTATCCGGCGCCGGTATACCCCTACCCCGATCCCTATTTGCCGCCAGTAGTGGTCGCGCCGCCGGCGCCGGCGCCTCCCGGTCCGCAGCAGTACTGGTACTACTGCCGCAAGCCCGCCGGTTATTACCCCTATGTGCCGCGCTGTACCACGCCATGGCAGGCAGTGCCGGCAAGTCCGGCGACAGCGCCACCGCGTTAGCCGGGCATTTGCTGGCGGACGCGGACCCCGGCATCCCAGGCAATTTCCGCATCAACTGAACCAAACCCTATCAACTCTGGAGACGAACACATGAACAGGAAACTCGGCACCGCAATCGCTTCGGCATTTCTCGCCGCAAGCTCCGTTTCATTCGCCATTGCGCAGACAGCCCCCGCTCAGGACGCCCGCCCTGAGGCCGGCGCCGCGCGCCGCCTTGAGCAGCGCGCCTTCGCGCGGCCCACCGAGCGCGTGGAAGCGCGCCTTGCCTACCTCAGAACTGCGCTGAAGATCACCGACGCGCAGCAGCCGCAGTGGGACGCCTACGCCAACCAGGTGCGCAAGGAGGCGCAGCAGATGGAGCAGCGCTTCAAATCGCGGCGGTCGGCTGGATCCGGCCGCCCGCAGCATCAGCGGCCCAATGCGATCGAACGCCTGGAACGGGCGCAATCGTTCCACGCCGACGCGGTTACCCGCATCAACGAGATATTGAGCGTCGAGAAACCGCTTTACGCAGTCCTGTCGCCCGAGCAGCAAAAGGTCGCCGACGAAGTGCTGAATCCGCGCTTCCGTTCCAAGGGCGGACCGTCGAGGCACGAGCGCGGCGGGTTCGGCCGGGGTTGAGAAGCTTTTTCGACGCGCCCTCGAAAAAACAGTACAGGCGATCAGGCGCGCTTGACGGCGCCTGATCGCCGGCGCCACAACTGATGCGCGAGGAATCCGACAACGAGCGCATTTCCCGCCAGGACCGCGGCGTTGATTGCCGTAGGCCGGTGTGCGAGGTGAGCGAGTTCGAACGGTAGATACAGGCCGCCCGCCAGCGCTCCCAGCCATTCGCCCCAGGCGCGATCGTTCCACAGTCCGTAGGCTTCGAGCATGCGCAGGAGTACGTAGCCCAGCGCAAGCGCAAGCAGCGCGCGCACATCGGCGCCGGGCAGAAGCTCGGCGTAATGCAGGAGTATCGACGGATAGCGTCCGTCAGGGTTCATGCGGAAATGGCCGATCAGTTCCAGCGCCAGGTGCCGCACATCGTGATGCATCAGGTCGAGCACGCCGGCGATCGCGGCCAGTGCCGCGATTCCTTTCAACGCCTCGAACAGGGCTATTGCGCGCAGCGCACGCCGCCTTGCCGCGGCGTGGGTTTCGACCGGCATTCGATCCTCGCTTCAATCGGCCCCGAACTTCAGCGGCGATCCGGCCGGCAATCCGCCGCCGGCCGCTGGCCTATTTCGCCAGCAGATTGACGCCGTTTGCACCGACCACCGAGTAGCTGTAATACGCGTGCGCGATCGCGTTCAGATTGCTACTGGTCGTGGAAGGCTGTCCTGCCCAGGTAATGCCGTCGGTGCTGGTGAAAATCGATCCCTTGGCGCCCACCGCCACGAACTGCGTTGCGTAAGCGACTGCGGACAGTGTATTCGGCCCGAGCGCTGGCTGCACCGTCCAGTTCAGGCCATCCAGGCTGGTAATCAGCGTTCCGTTGGCCCCTACCGCGACGAAGATGGGCGCGGCGGTGGCGGTGCTGGTGCCGTAGGCAACGCCTTTCAGGTCGAGCGCCGTATTCGAGGTTTGGGCAGTCCAGGTGCTGGCGTCGACGCTGGTGAGCACGGTACCCTTGGCGCCGACGGCGACCCACTCGGCGTTTCCTATGGCCGCAACCGCGTACAGATCGTTGGTCGTAGCCGAATTGGCAGCGGGCGTCCATGTGACTCCGTCGGCACTGACCAGAATCGTGCCCTTCGCGCCCACGGCGACAAACGCTCCTGAATTCGTTGCAATTGCATACAGGTTGTTGGCGGTGCCCGAATTCTGCGGCGTCCAGCTTATCGTATCGAGCGAGTAAAGGATGGTACCGCCATCGCCCACCGCCAAATACGCAGTGCGATAGACCGCGGCGTTGAGATTGGTGGCGACGCCGGAGGTTAGTGGCGTCCATGATGTCCCGTCAGGGCTCGAATACGCAGCCCCGCCTGCGCCGACGGCTACAAAGCTGGTTCCGACCATCAGGCCACGCAGATCATTGGCACCGGCCGCCGTACCCGCCGTCCACGGCGCCGGCAAACTTGCTGTCGCGGTTCCTGCAAGCCGGGGGATCGCCGACACCGAAGGACTGTCCGGCCCGGCAGGGCCGCCATTGGTTCGGCCGTTGATCGTGAACGAATAGATGGCGCCATTGACCAGGCCGGTCGCGACGAAGGGCGACGTTGCACTCATGACCGCCTTTGAGCCGGGTATGTTGATCCAATTGGAGCCTGTAATGCTCGCGGCATTGCCGTAGAACAGCCAATCGTCCACGCCCGGCGCCATGGTCCAGGTTACGGTGACGATGCCGTCGCCGGGGGTCGCCAGCACTACGCTTGGAGGGTCCGCCGACTTTCCACTGCCGCAGCCAGCCAATAGGACGCCGGCAAGAATTACCGCAACAACCCCCAGCTGTCGCCGCATTTTTAACCTCAACATGAAACATCAACGCAATTGATGACGATTTTTTCAATTATAAGCGTAATGGAGATGGTTCGTAGTCGGGTCTCGAAATTGCTACAAATTGTTACTGGGACCGGCCCGGCCGCGGCGGCAATATTCTCGATGCCTGCGCGATCGGCGCGTTTGGCTGCGCGGCGACAGGGCGGACCAGGATGGTGCGTCCCAACCCAGTCGGCTGTTCATGCGAGGCAGTTCACCCCGCTCTCGTCCAGGCGAATTGCCAGCCGGCGCTGATGAAATTGCCCAAGGCTGGCCCGATGGCCGATGCTCACCACGGTCGAGCCGGGCAGCCTGGAGGCGATCAACCGGTAAAGTTGCGCCTCGCTCGCTTCATCCAGCGCCGAGCTGGCTTCGTCCATGAACAGCCAGTCCGGTTTTTGCACCAGCGCGCGCGCGAACGCGACCCGCTGCTGCTCTCCGCCGGACAGTTGTTGCGCCCAATGCTGTTCTTCGTCCAGCCGCTGCACCAGATGGCCGAGGCCGCAGGCCTGCAGTACATCGGCCAGTTCCTTGTCATCTGCGTTTTCGATTGCCGCCGGGTAGCACAATTGCTCGCGCAGGCTGCCCAGCGTCAGGTAGGGCTTTTGCGGCAGAAACAGCACGCGCGCGCCGCGCGGCATCGACACCGTGCCGCTGCCGAAGGGCCAGATGCCGGCAAGTGCGCGAAACACGGTGCTCTTGCCGCTGCCGGACGGTCCGGTAAGCAGCACGCTCTCGCGCGGACGTAGAACCAGGTTCAGTGGCGCCAGCAGCGGCCGGCCGTGCGGAAGCTCTATCCTCACATCGCGCGCGACGACCGCGTCATCCTCCGCCTCCTCAGCCGCAACGCCGGCACCGGATTGCGCTTCGCGCTGCGCGCGCATGCTCGCATCGCGAAAACCGGTGAGCCGGTCGACCGTCGCTTTCCATTCGGCAATCTCGGTATAGGCATTCACGAACCAGGACAGGGCATCCTGCACCTGGCCGAACGCCGACGCGGTTTGCATCAGCCCGCCGAGCTTGATGCTCCCGGAAAAATAGCGCGGCGCGGCAACCAGGAAAGGAAAAATCAGCGCGGTCTGGTTATAGCCGGCGCGATACCAGGTCAGCGTTTTCTGCCGCCTCATGATCGCCCACCAGTTCGAGACCACGTCGCCGAATCGACGCATCATCCGGCGCATCTCGCTCGATTCTCCAGCGTACAGCGCAATGGCTTCAGTGTTCTCCCGGAACCTGACCAGGAAAAAGCGGAAATTCGCCTCGAATTTCTGCTGATTGAAATTGAGCGCAATCAGCGGCCTGCCGACAAAATGAATGAGCAGCGTGCCCGCAAGCGCGTACACCAGCGCCACCCACACCATGTAGCCGGGTATGTCGATGCGCGCGCCGGACAGGGTAAAGCTCAGCGTGCCCGATAGCGTCCACAGGATGGAAATGAAGGACGCAAGCGTGACCACTGCGGACAGAAAGCCCAGCGACAGATTGAGGGTGCGATCGCAGAACTTCGCCAGGTCCTCGGCAATTCGCTGGTCGGGGTTGTCGGTGCCCTGGTCGGTGAGCTGCATGCGATAGTAGACTCGGGCGCCGATCCAGTCCGCAAGGTAACGCGCGGTGAGCCAACGGCGCCAGCGGATCTGCAGCATCTGGTTCAGATACAGCTGATACACGGCAACCACGATGTAGGCCGCCGCCAGTCCCGCAAACCGCAGCAGCTGATGGAAGAAGCCGTCCTTGTCCATTTGCTGCAGCGTGTTGTAGAAATCGTTGTTCCACTCGTTGATCAGCACGTTGACGTAGACCAGTCCGAGATTGAGCGCGACGATCACCGCCAGCAAGGCGCGCGCCGCCCAGCGTTCCTCCGACCACCAGAACGGCTTGGTCAGAACCCACAGGTCCGCGAGGAAAGTCTTGGTCTTGTCTATCATGCTGCGCCCTTTCGGCGTGCTGGTGACTTTGAAATTCGGCTTTCGGCCCCGCGCCGAATGCGATTGCGACAGCGCCCGCGCAGAGCATCGCCCCGGGGCCGGATCGCTATTTCTTTTCGCCGAGCTCCGACGACGACCAGCCACCACCCAGGTTTGCGATGAGTTGCGCTGACGCGACCAGGCGCTGACCGAGCAGGTTCATCGCCGTCCTCTGGTTCGCCAGCGCCGTCGTCTGCGCTACCACCACGTTGAGAAAATTGACGGTGCCGGCCTTGTACTGATTGATCGTCAGCGCCAGCGACTGGTTGGCGAGCTTGACCGCTTCGCCCTGGACTTCGGCCTCCTGCTCGAGAATGCGCAGCGTGGCGAGACTGTCCTCTACTTGCTGGAATCCGGTCAGCACCGTCTGCCGGTAAGAGGCGACATTTGCGTCATACGCCGCCATCGCCTGCCGCGTATTGGCCTCGCGCAGGCCGCCGTCGAAAATGCTCTGCGCGATTGAAGCCGGCAGCGACCAGTAGCGGCTCGGCGCGGTCAGCCATTTCGCCATGCTCGCGCTCTGATACCCGGTCGAAGCGGAAATCGTGAGCGCCGGGAAGAACGCGGCCGTGGCGACGCCGATCTGCGCGTTCGCCTGCGCCATGCGCCGCTCGGCGGCGGCTATGTCCGGACGGCGCTCCAGCAGGTCCGACGGCAATCCGGCCGGGGCCAGAGGCACCGCGACTTTGGGCGGCGCGCGCGGGATGGAGAGATCCGCCGGCGGCTTGCCTACCAGCAGCGCGATGGCGTGCTCAAGCTGGGCGCGCTGCACGCCGATGTCGATTGCCTGCGCCTGGGTGGTCTTGATCTGGGTCTGCGCGGAAACCAGGTCCGCCTTGGCGGCGACGCCGACTGCATACTGGTTCTGCACCAGTTTAAGCGACTGTTCGTAAGCGACAACGGTGTCCTCCAGCAACTGCTGCTGAGCATCCAGCGCACGCAGCTGAAAGTAGCTTTGCGCCAGCGTCGCCTGCGCCGACAGGCGCGCCGAGGCAAGGTCGCCAGCGCTTGCCTGCGCGCTTGCCTCGTTGGCCTCTACCGAGCGACCGAGGCTGTCCCACAAGTCCGGCGCCCAGCTCGCCTGGAACGGGATATTGTGGTTGGTGACCACCCCGAGCGAGATCGGCGTCGCCGACGGCTGGGCAATAGTGGTCGACGATGCGCGAGAACGCGTGGTCGAGACACCCCCGGTCACGGTCGGATAGTAGCCAGCGCGCGCCGACTGCACCAATGCGAGCGCCTGGCGGTACTGCGCCGCGGCCTTGGCCAGGTTCTGGTTGGAAATGCTGACCTGTTCCTCCAGGCTGTTGAGCAGCGGATCGTTGTATACCTCCCACCACCTGCCGCGCTGTTCATGGTCGCGCGGCTGCGCCTGTTTCCAGTTGCCCGCTTCCTTGAACGCGGCCGGCGTCTCCACCGTCGGCCGAACATAGTCCGGGCCGACGCCGCAGCCGGCGAGCAGCGCGGCAGCCGCCAGCGTCGCAGCAATCTGTTTCATGAAACCTCCGCGCATCGTTTTTCTCGTCTGCATATTATCGGCCCGCCTGCACCGGCGATGCGGCGGCCGGCCGGCCTCCGCGCATCGCCCAGATGCGCCGGGACCAGAGCCCGAAGCGGTCGAGATAGACATACACCACCGGCGTCGTGTACAGCGTCAGCATCTGGCTGAACACAAGACCACCGACGATGGCGATGCCGAGCGGGCGGCGCAATTCGGCGCCTTCGCCCAGGCCCAGCGCCAGCGGGATGGCGCCGAACATCGCGGCCATGGTGGTCATCATGATCGGACGGAAGCGCAGCAGGCAGGCCTGGAAGATCGCCTTCTCCGGCGGCAGGCCCTGGCGGCGCTCGGCTTCAAGCGCGAAGTCGATCATCATGATCGCGTTCTTCTTGACGATGCCGATCAGCAGGATCACGCCGATCAGCGCGATGATGCTGAATTCGGTGCGGAAAGCGAGCAGTGCCAGCAGCGCGCCCACGCCGGCCGAAGGCAGGGTCGACAGGATGGTGATCGGATGCACGAAGCTCTCGTAGAGCATGCCGAGCACGATGTACACCGCGAGCAACGCCGCGAGTATCAGCAGCGGCTGACTGTCGAGCGACGCCTGGAACGCGCGTGCGGTGCCCTGAAACGCGCCGTGCACGCTGATCGGCAGCCCGATCCGGTCCAGCGCCTGCTGCACCGCGCGCGTCGCGTCCGAAAGCGATACGCCGACCGGCAGATTGAAGGAAATGGTCGAGGCCGCGAACTGGCTCTGGTGATTCACGCCCAACGGCGTATTCGTGGGCTCGTAGTGGCTGAATGCCGACAAGGGCACCTGCGCCCCGCCGGGCGTGCGCACGTACACCTGCTTGAGCGTCTCCGGGCTTTGCCAGAATTCCGGCGCGACCTCCATCACCACCCGGTACTGGTTGAGCGGATTATAGATCGTGGAAACCTGGCGCTGGCCGAAGGCGTCGTTCAGCGTCGCATCGATCATCTGCGGCGTGACGCCGAGCCTGGTGGCACTGTCGCGGTCGATGACCAGCGTGGTCTGCAGGCCCTTGTCTTCCTGGTCGGTGTTCACGTCGGCCAGTTCGGGCAGCTCGGCCAGCGCGCGGCGCACGCGCGGCTCCCACAGGCGCAGCTCGTCGAGCTCATCCGCCTGCAGCGTGAACTGGTACTGTGCGTTGGCCTGGCGCCCGCCCACGCGGATGTCCTGCACCGGCACGAGAAAGAGCGCCGCGCCGGGTTCGCGCGCGAGCTTGCCGCGCAGTCGGGCGATGACCTTGTCGGCGTTGAGCTTGCGCACGCCGAGCGGCTTGAGCACGACGAACATGAACGCCCGGTTGCGCTGGCCGCCGCCGGTGAACGCGACCACGGTCTGCACGTCGGGGTCCTGGCGCACGATCTGGACGAAGTCGGCGAGCTTTTGCCGCATCGCCTGGAACGAGATGCTCTGATCCGCCTGGATGTTGCCGACCAGGCGGCCGGTATCCTGCTGCGGGAAGAAGCCCTTGGGCACGACGATGTACAGGTAGACGTTGAGGCAGACAGTAGCGGCGAGCAGCAGCAGCATGATGCGGCCGTGCCGCAGGGCCCAGGCAAGCGAAACCTCGTACCAGCCCAGCACGGCGGAAAAAGCGCGCTCGCTGGCGCGGTATGCAATCCCGTGCGCGCGCCCGCGCTCGGGCCGCAGCAGTCGGGCGCACATCATGGGTGTCGTAGTGAGCGAGACCAGCAGCGAGATCAGAATCGCCACCGACAGCACCACCGCGAACTCGCGGAACAGCCGCCCAATGATGCCGCCCATGAGCAGTATGGGAATGAACACCGCGATCAGCGACAGGCTCATCGACAGCACGGTGAAGCCGACTTCGCGACTGCCGGCGCGCGCCGCGTGCATCGGAGTCATCCCCTCCTCGATGCGGCGCGAAATATTCTCCAGCACCACGATCGCATCGTCGACGACAAAGCCGGTGGCGATGGTCAGCGCCATCAGCGACAGGTTGTCCAGGCTGTAGCCGCACAGGTACATGACGCCGAAGGTGCCGATGAGCGACACCGGCACCGCCACGCTCGGGATCAGCGTCGCGCGCCAGTTGCGCAGGAACAGGAACACCACCAGAACCACCAGGGCGACGGAAATCATCAGCGAGCGCTCGGTGTCCCGGAGGGATGCGCGGATGGTCGGCGTGCGGTCCAGCGCCACTTCGAGATTGATCGCGCTGGGGATCGAGGCCGCGAGCACCGGCAGTTCCGCCCTTACCCGGTCCACAGTATCGATGATATTCGCGCCGGGCTGGCGATACAGGATCAGCAGCACGGCCGGCTTGCCGTTGGCCGAGCCGTCGTTCCTCAGATCCTGCACCGAATCGACCACATCGCCCAGGTCGGCCAGGCGCACTGCCGCGCCGTTGCGGTAGCTGACGATGAGCGGCAGGTAGTCCACGGCCTTCTTCGCCTGGTCGTTGGCGAGGATCTGCCATTTGCGCGCGCCGTCCTCCACCGAACCCTTGGGCCGGTTCGCATTGGTGGCGAAGATCGCGGCGCGCACATCCTCCATGCCGATTCCGTATTTGTTTAGGGTCGCCGGATTCAGCTCGACCCGCACCGCCGGCAGCGAACTGCCGCCGACGGTGACCTGGCCGATGCCGTCCAGCTGCGACAGTTTCTGTGCGAGGATGGTCGAGGCTGCGTCGTACATCTGCCCCCGGTCCATGGTGTCCGAGGTGAGCGACAGGATCATGATCGGCGCGTCCGCCGGATTCACCTTGCGGTAGGTCGGGTTGCTCGGCAGTCCGGTGGGCAAGAGGCTCCTCGCGGCGTTGATCGCCGCCTGCACGTCGCGCGCGGCGCCGTCGATGCTGCGGCTGAGTTCGAACTGCAGGGTGATGCGCGTCGAGCCGAGCGAGCTCGAAGAAGTGATCTCCGTCACGCCGGCGATGCGGCCGAGCGCGCGCTCGAGCGGCGTCGCCACGGTCGAGGCCATGGTCTCCGGACTCGCGCCGGGCAGCGCGGCCTGCACCGAAATGGTGGGAAAATCCACCTGCGGCAGCGGCGACACCGGCAGCAGCCGGAAGGCGATGGCCCCGGCCAGCGCGATGCCGAGGGTGAGCAGCGTCGTCGCCACCGGCCGCGCGATGAATGGGGCGCTGAAGTTCATGCCTGCGCTTCCGCGTCCGGCTTGCCGGCGCCGCGCAGCCGCCGGGCAAGCCGATCGAATGCGAGGTAGATCACCGGCGTAGTAAACAGCGTCAGCACCTGGGAGAGCAGCAGTCCGCCAACCATGGTGATGCCGAGCGGATGGCGCAGCTCGGAGCCGACGCCGGTGCCGAGCATCAGCGGCAGCGCCGCGAGCAGCGCCGCCATGGTAGTCATCAGAATCGGCCGGAAGCGCAGCAGGCATGCCTGGCGGATCGCCTCGCGCGGGCTCCTGCCCTCCTGCCGCTCGGCCGCAAGCGCGAAGTCGATCATCATGATCGCGTTCTTCTTGACGATCCCGATCAGCAGGATGATGCCGATGATGGCGATGATGTCGATGTCCTTTCCCGAAATCAGCAGCGCAAGCAGCGCGCCGACCCCGGCGGAGGGCAGCGTCGAGAGTATGGTTACCGGATGGATGTAGCTCTCGTACAGGACCCCGAGAACGATGTACATGGTGACGATCGCCGCGAGGATCAGCAGCAGCGTGTTGTCGAGCGAGCCCTGGAACGCAGCCGCGGAGCCCTGGAAGCGCGTTTGCACGCTGAGCGGCAGACTGATCTCCTTTTCGATGGCGCGAATCGCCTGCACCGCGTCGCCTAGCGAATGGCCGGGCGCGAGATTGAAGGAGATGGTGGCCGACGGGAATTGTCCGAGGTGGTTCACCAGCAGCGGCGCCGTCTTCTCGCTTACGCGCGCGATGGTGGACAGCTGCACCAGCCCGCCGCCCGCGGCATCGACATAGATGCCCTCCAGCGCAGCCGGTCCTTTCTGAAACTCGGGCATCGCCTCCAGCACAACGCGGTACTGGCTGGTCTGGGTGTAGATGGTCGATATCAGCCGCTGGCCGAAGGCGTTATACAGCGCATTGTCGATCGCGCCCGGAGTGACGCCCAGCCGGCCGGCGGTGGCGCGGTCGATGTCCACATAGGCCTGCAGTCCCTGGTCCTGCAGGTCGCTGGCGACGTCGGCGAGTTGCGGCAGGGCGCGCAGGCGCTCGACCAGTTTCGGCACCCAGGCCGAGAGTTCCTCGGAGTCGGCGTCCTCCACGCTGAACTGGTACTGCGTGCGGCTGACGCGGTCTTCGATGGTGAGATCCTGCACCGGCTGCATGTAAAGCGTGATGCCTTCCACCCGCGCGAGCTTGGGCTGCAGCCGGCGGATCACCTCCACCGCGGTCACGTCGCGCTTTGCGAGCGGCTTCAGGTTGATCAGCATGCGGCCGCTGTTGAGCGTGGTGTTGATGCCATCCACGCCGATGAACGAGGACAGGCTTTCCACCGCGGGGTCCTGCAGCACCGCGCGCGCGAGTGCGCGCTGGCGCTCGGCCATCGCCGCAAAAGAAATGGACTGCGGCGCCTCCGAGATACCCTGGATCGCGCCGGTGTCCTGCACCGGGAAAAAGCCCTTGGGCACGAACACATACAGCAGCACGGTCAGCGCAAGCGTGCCGATCGCAACCCACAGGGTTGCGCGCTGGCGGTCGAGCACCCAGTCGAGCATCAGGCCGTAGCGCGCGATCACGCGCTCGAGCAGGCGCCCGCTTGCGCGGTAGAACCAGCCCTGCTCGGCTTCGGGCGTATGTTTCAGCAGCTTGGCGCACATCATCGGCGTGAGCGTGAGCGAGACCACTGCCGAGATCAGGATCGCCACGGCGAGGGTGATCGCAAACTCGCGGAACAGGCGCCCGACAACGTCGCCCATGAACAGCAGCGGAATCAGCACCGCGATCAGGGAAAAAGTCAGCGAGATGATGGTGAAGCCGATCTGCTCCGATCCCTTTAGCGCTGCCTGCAGCGGCGACTCTCCCTCTTCGATGTAGCGCGACACGTTCTCAATCATGACGATGGCATCGTCGACGACGAAGCCGGTGGCGATGGTGAGCGCCATCAGCGTCAGGTTGTTGATGCTGAACCCGGCGAGGTACATGACGCCGAAGGTACCGACCAGGGACAGCGGCACCGCAATGCTGGGAATGATGGTCGCGGACAGGTTGCGCAGGAACAGGAAGATAACCATCACCACCAGCACCACCGCGAGCACCAGCTCGAACTTCACGTCCCTGACCGAAGCGCGGATGGTGGTGGTGCGGTCGGTCAGCAGTTGCACCTCGACCGAACCGGGCAACGTCGCCTGCAGTTGCGGCAACAGCTGCTTGACCCGGTCCACGACTTCGATCACGTTCGCGCCCGGCTGGCGCTGGATGTTGACCAGCACTGCTGCGGTGTCGTCGGCCCACGCCGCCAGACGCACGTTTTCGGCGTCGTCCTTGGTATCGGCGACATCGCTGAGCCGCACCGGTCCGCCATTCCTGTAGGCGATGATCAGGTTGCGGTATTCTTCGGCGGACTTGAGCTGGTCGTTTGCGTCGATGGTCGAGGCGCGTGCCGGGCCGTCGAAGCTGCCCTTTGCCTGGTTCACGTTGGCGGCGGCGATCGCGAGGCGCAGGTCATCGAGGCTGAGCATGTAGGCGGCGAGCGCCTTCGGGTTCGCCTGGATGCGCACCGCCGGCCGCTGGCCGCCCGACAGGCTCACCAGGCCCACGCCCGGCAGCTGCGCGATCTTCTGCGCGATGCGCGTGTCGACCAGGTTCTGCACCTTGACCAGCGGCAGGGTCTTCGACATGACCGCGAGCGTCATGATGGGCGTATCGGCCGGATTCACCTTGTTGTAGATCGGCGGCACCGGCAGGTCGGTCGGCAGCAGGTTGCCCGACGCATTGATCGCCGCCTGCACCTCCTGTTCGGCCACATCGAGCGCCAGTTCGAGGCTGAACTGCAGCGTGATCACGGACGCACCGCCGGAGCTGGTGGAGGACATCTGCTTCAGCCCCGGCATCTGGCCGAACTGGCGCTCCAGCGGTGCGGTAATCGACGAGGTCATCACGTCGGGACTGGCGCCCGGGTAAAGCGTGACCACCTGGATGGTGGGGTAATCGACCTCGGGCAGCGCCGACAGCGGCAGCATGCGGTAGGCAACGATGCCCACCAGCAGGATGGCAAGCATGAACAGCGATGTCGCCACCGGCCGCAGGATAAATTGGCGTGAGGGATTCATGCGCTGCGGCTAGCCTGCTATTGCGCGGCCGCGCCGGCGCCGTCGCGCTGGCGGCGCAATTCACGCATGCGCTGCTTGCGCTCCTCCTCCGGGAGTTTCCTGATCTCCTCGCCGAATTCGCCGCGGTCGATGCGGGCGTTCAGTTCGGTCCAGCGCTTTTGCCGTTCTTCCGGGGACGCCGCCTGTGCCCCATCCGGGGCAGCAGCCGAGTTGCCATTGCCGCCCTTGCCGGCACCGCCCTTGCCCGTGCCCCCCTTGCCCCCGCCGCTCTTTCCGGCCGGGCTCGCGTACTTGCTGCTCGGCTCCACCGCCGCGCCTTCGCGCAGCTTGTCGGCGCCGTCGACCACCACCTGCTCGCCCGGGGCGAGGCCTGCTTCGATTGATACGCTTTCCCCCTGCGTCGGCCCGAGTTTGACCACGCGCACCGTTACCGTGTTGTCGGGCTTGACCAGGTAGACGAAGGTGCCGGGCGTACCGCGCTGGATGGCGGCACTGGGCACCACGGTCGCATCGCGTTTTACCTCGAGCAACATGCGCACGTTGGCGAACTGATTCGGGAACAGGCTCAATTCCGCGTTGGCGAACTGCGCCTTCAATTTCACGGTACCGGTGCTCGGGTCGATCTGGTTGTCGGCGGTGAGCAAAGTGCCGCTGGCGAGCTTGACCTTGTCCGCGCGGTCGTAGGCATCGACCGCGAGCTTGTCGCCGGCGCGCAGTTTTTGCATCACCGGCGGCAGGAGGTCTTCGGGAATGGCAAACACCACGGTGATGGGCTGCAGCTGCGTAATGACGACCAAGCCCGCCGCATCGCTCGCGTGCACCATGTTGCCGGGATCCACCTGGCGCAGACCCAGGCGCCCGCTGACCGGCGCGGTAATGCGGCAATAGGCGAGCTGCAGCCTGGCGTTGTCGATCTGGGACTGGTCGACCTTGACCGTACCCTCGTATTGACGCACCAGGGACGCCTGCGTGTCCAGCTGCTGTCTGGCCACCGAGTCCTGCTCCAGCAGAACCCGATAGCGCTCCAGGTCGACGCGCGCGTTTTCCAGCAGCGCCTTGTCCCTGGCCATCTGCCCCTCGGCCTGATCAAGCTGCACCTGGTAGGGGCGCGGGTCGATTTCCGCGAGCAGATCGCCCGCGCGCACCACCTGGCCTTCGCGGAACAGCACCTTCATCAGCTGCCCGTCGATGCGGGTTCTCACCGTCACCGTCGCCACGGGAACCACCGTGCCCAGGCCGGAGATGTAGACGCCGACGTTGCCCTTCTGCGCCGGCGCGACGATCACCGGGATGCTGCGGCCTGCGGCATTCGGTCCGGCGCCTGCGCCGGGCCGTCCGCCGCCTGTCGCACCCGCGCCGGAGGCCACCGGCTGGATGAAGAAATACCAGAAAGCGCCTGCCGCGGCGAGCAGAAGGCAAATGAACAACAGCCACAGTCCGCGCATTCGCGCCGGCGACCCAACGCCTTGAAACGATGCGCTGCCTTGCGGATTTGTCTGCGTTGAGCTCTCGGCTGGAGTCGTCATGGTCTGGCGCGGCATCCTTGCGGAATACGCGAGTTAGCTGGGTTCATAGGGTGTTGGCGGTACGCGGCGGGCGAATGGAAGTTTGCGCAAATCGATGAAGTCCTGCGTTCCGGCGCGCGGCCGGTACCGCGTTTTAACTGGTGCCTGAGTTTAGGGGTACCCCCGCGAAGCTTGCGCTTTGAACTTATATCCTGCATTGCCATCGGCGGGCAAATCGGGATTGTAACGATTTATTGCCCCCAACCCGTCATTGCACGGCTTGCACCGGCCATCAACCCTGCATGCGCGGTTCGCATCCCGGGAAGAGCTACACTGCGCCCTGCAACAATTTCTTACAGCTTTCGCCTTCGGTTCATTCTAGATTACGGCAATCGCGCAGAGCGGATAAGCGAGGCCCGGCCCGTGAAATCGCCAAGAATATCGCAGTTGTTGACCCGCAAGGCAATCGCCGCGCCGGCAGCAGCGTTGTTGCTCGCGTACGCGGGCTGCGCGCATGCTGCACTCGGCGGGCTTCCAGAGCAGTTCAGCGACGACGGCATGAGCGTCGTCTCGAGCGCGTCCTCCGCCGCGTCGAACTACACCGTGCGCGACACCGCCCTGGCGACGGGCACGCGGGTACGCGAATACGTCTCGGGCGACGGCATCGTATTCGCGCTTGCCTGGGACGGTCCGGTCCTGCCCAATCTGCAGGCCTTGCTGGGAAAATACTTCGACACCATGGTGTCCGAATCAGCCAAAACGCCGCGGGCAGGACGTTCGCCCCTTGCGATCAACCTGCCCGAGGTCGTCATCAACTCGGGCGGCCATATGCGCGCGTTCCAAGGCAACGCCTGGATCCCGGCGCAATTGCCTCCCGGCTTTAGCGCAGACCAGGTGCAATAGGGTGCCGGAGCGGACGTACGTGAATTGCAGCCATTGGGCACCGTGCAAACGCGGTTTCCTGCTACTTGCCGCAGCTGCGGCCTGCCTGATCCTCGCTTCCTGCAGCGGCGGCGGAGGCGCGTCCTCATCGGCGACAGGTGCCACCGCCAGCGCTCCGGCTCCGGCAAGCAATCCGGTGATCGTCAGTATCAGCGCGAGCCCGACAGCGCTTACCGTCGGCCAGTCGACAACCCTGAGCTGGTCGAGTTCCAACGCCACGGCCTGCCAGGCCAGCGACGCCTGGAGCGGCGCCATGGCCGTTTCGGGCACGCAGGTGGTCACACCGCCGGCTGCAGGCACCTTCACCTATACCCTCACCTGCAATGGCGTCACCGGCAGCACATCCATCATCGTCGCGACCGCCCCCAGCCCGGTGCCCACGGTAAGCCTGTCGCTCGCGCCGACGAGCATCGCGGTAGGCCAGACTTCGACGCTCACCTGGTCCACGACCAACGCCACTTCCTGCGTCGCGTCAGGTGCCTGGGCGGGCAATCAGGATACCAGCGGCAGCGCGGTGGTCACGCAAGCCGCCGCCGGCACCTACACCTACAGCCTTGCCTGCACCGGGGCCGGCGGCAGTGCCAGCGGGTCGGTGGTGCTCGGCGTGAGCAGCGCCGGCAGCAACGTTGCCGCCGTGGTCATCGACAGCGGGCCGGCTGGCGCCAACGGGCTCATCAACGTCCCCTTTGTGAGCGTGACCTTATGCACGCCCGGTACCTCCACCTGCCAAACCATCGATCACGTGCTGGTCGACACCGGCTCCTACGGCCTGCGCATCATCGCCCCGGGCGTGCTCGACCCTGCACTGGCGCTGCCTGCGGTCACCGGACCCGGCGGCAACCCGGCAGGCGAATGCACCCAATTCGTCAGCGGCGTCCTCTGGGGCTCGGTAAATCGCGCAGACGTCAAAATCGCCGGAGAAACCGCGCCATCGTTACCGGTACAACTGGTCGCCGCCAGCGCTTTCCCGGGCATTCCGTCCAGTTGCAGCCGCACCGGCTCGAACATGGGCACGGTAGCCGCATTGGGGGCGAATGGCATCCTCGGTGTCGGCCTGTTCAACCATGACTGCGGGTCGAGCTGCGCGACGCAGGTCGTGGCCGGAACCTACTATGAATGCACCGCGTCCGCCTGCGCTGGCGCGATGATGCCGCTCGCGAACCAGGTATCGAACCCGGTCGCGGCCTTCGCCACCGACAACAATGGCGTGGCCCTCGCCATGCCCGCCGTGGGCGGCAGCGGCGCGACCACCCTTACCGGCACGCTCATTTTCGGCATCGATACCCAGGCTAACAACCAGATCGGATCGGCCACGATCTACGCGGCGAACAGCAGCGGCAATTTCACCACCGTTTACAAAGGCAGGACGCTGGCGTCGAGCTTTCTCGACAGCGGCTCGAACGGCCTGTTCTTCTCCGACTCGAGCATCGCCAAGTGCTCCGCATCCAGCGGTTTCAGCGGTTTCTACTGCCCCGCCACGGCGGTTTCCCTGTCCGCCACCAATTCCTCGGCCGACGGCACAGCGACCGGCGCCGTCAACATCAGCATCGTCAATCCGCTGGCGCTCGACGCCACGATCAGGGCGGCCTCCATAGGCGGCAGCATTGGGCGCAGCAACAGCGCCACCTTCGATTGGGGCATGCCGTTTTTCTTCGGGCGCACGGTGTTTGCGGCGATAGCCGGCGCCAGCACCCTGCACGGCACCGGCCCTTATTGGGCCTACTAGGGGGGCGCGCGCATCAGCCGGCGGTAGAGCTCGTGCGCCGGCATGCCGCTCGCCGTCGCAGTCGCCACGCGACGAGCGCGTGGTCTACCAGACCGTGTAGACCATGATGAATCCCGTCGCGACCATTGCTGTCAGCGCGACAGAAAACAAGGCATCGACCAGCTTTTCGAGCCTGGCGGCACGCGCTTGATCCTTGGTGCGCAGTGCAAAGAAGATCGCGTAGGTGCAGACCAGGAACATCAGCGCGGATAGCGCAAGGGCATCGTCCGCGATGGTATTGCGGGGCGACGCACCCCGCATGGTATGAAACAGCGCCACGCCGGTCGTGCACAAACCCGCCAGCGTTCCCGACAGAGAAAGAAGATGCAGCAGTTCGTCGCGAAGCCACGTTGTTTGGGTATTGGGCATACTCAACGCAAGCCGACCGTCGACCGGCATTCCGGCGGCAAACCCATCGCGATCAGCGCGCTTGTGGCGGGCTCGCCGGCACCGGCCGCCAGCCTTCTTTGCATTCGGGAACGTACGGGTAATATGCCTTTGCCGAGTCGCAGTAGTACCACATCTGATTTGCCGCGCTCGCCGGCGGCGCGGCGGCGGGAGCAGACGGTGCCTGGGGAGGCTGTGGCGGCGGCGGCGCCGGCGATGCCGACGGCGCTTCGGTATAAGTGGCGGTTCCCGCAGGCGGCGCGGTCACTGCATATCCGCCGGGTGCCGCCACATAGTAGATGTCGTTGGCGTAGTAGTAGGACGCGCCGGCGATCCAGACCGTGGTGTAGGCTGGCGGCAGCGTCGGTACGACGATCCCCACCGGCGGTCTGACGACGGCAAAACCGCCAGCCGCCGGCGCGAACCACACGCCGCCCTGGAAGAAGAAACGTCGGTTGCCGAATCCCACGCTGAGGTAGCCGGGGGGCAGCACCGCCACGGAGTAGCCGATCGCCGGATAATAGTGGCTGTGGTGGTAGCGGTCATCGTAGATCCAGTGCGGCGCCCGGTAGGGCTCGCCGGCTTCGTGGCGCCTGGCGCGATGCTCATCCGCATGGGCGTTGCCGGCCAGCGCCAGCGCGAGAGCGATGCTGGCAATGCCGGCGGCGGCGATGCGCGCCGGGATGGACGAAAGCGTATTCATGGCAGACTCCATGTTTGCTGTTGGATGTATGCATTGTATGCGGACACCGGCGCAGCAACGGTATCAATTTGTATCCCTTTGTTTCCGCGCGGTGGCCGCATCGGTGCCGGGAACCGCGCACCCGGCGCATTGCCGCCTGTCCCACCCGAACCACCCTATTTTGCCGCCCTCTCGGCTGCCTTTGCGATCGCTGCGCGGATTGCGGGAATCGCCCCACGCGTTGCCTGCCCGCCGGCTTGCATCGCCATGCGCCGCCTCTCGAAATCAAAGGTACCGATCTCGTTCACCTCAGGTTCGATCAGCACGTCCGCCTCGGCGCGCTCATCCTGCCCGACGTACCTGCCCATAATGGCGAGAGACTGCACCAGGATCTCCGCTATGGTATCGAGTTTGGCCGCGTGCTCCGGGTGGCGCGCAACATCGACTGCGATAACGATGTCGGCCCCCATATTGCGCGCGGTGCGTACGGGAACCGGGCTCACCAAGCCGCCATCGACGTAGTCTCGTCCGCGGATGCGCACCGGCTGAAACACTCCGGGGATGCTGCTCGACGCTCGCACTGCCATCCCAGTATTGCCGCGATTGAACGCGACCGCGTCGCCGGTGCGCAGGTCCGTGGCCACTGCTGCGAAGCGGCGCGGCAGCGCCTCGATCGAGCGGTCGTCGAGGTAGCGATTGACGAAGTCCTGCAGGCGTTCGCCCCTGACGAAACCCCGATTCGGAAGCACAAGGTCGCGCAACTCATCCTCCGACATGCCGTCAGCAATGTACTGGAGTGCGCCGCCGCTGTACCCGCCCGCATACAGTGCGCCGACAAAGCTGCCGGCGCTGGTGCCGACAACGACACTGGGAAGGATGCCGTTTCGCTCCAGTTCCTCGATCGCCCCGACGTGCGCAAAGCCGCGCGAGGCGCCACCACCCAGAACCAGCGCTATCACCGGGCCGTGCGCGGCGTCGCCGGGCCCATGCGTCAGCCCGTCCGCCAGCGGCGGAGTAACATCGGGATACACAATGGGCGTCGACGCGCAGCCTGCAAGGCCGATCAGCGTCAGGAGCAACAAGACGCTTCGCGCTAACTTCAATTGCGACATGTCAATTTCAGAATGGACCGGGGGCGCGCCTTGCGCGGCGCTTTGGCGTTCTGCTTCGGCACGGAAAAAGGCGGATGGTCCGATGAAAGACCATCCGCCAAGTAGCGGCGCGCAGTGCTGCTCAGGGAGGAGGAAGCAACACCAAGGAGATACGCTACTAACTGAAAATATAGCAAGTGTCGATCTTTAAATTTGTAATACTTTGTAAGTTCTTGTAAGCGCCGCACAAGCAGGTGCCGGTGCCCTGGATACTGCCACTGGCCACGTCTACTTCAAACGCTTCCTTGACGCGCCAGAGGCGCAAGGCTCAGGCCACGCGTTCCACTTCGACCAGGCAGTCGTAGTAGGTCGCCGCGCCGCCCATGTCGGCGAGCGCCTGCGAGGTGACTTCGTTGGCGTTGCGACCATCGGGAGAGAGTTTCTTCCACCAGACCGACAAGGCCGCCACCACGCCGTCGCGCACCCGTTCCGATACGCGCGCGCTGGCGATGAACGATCCGCGCCCGTTGAAAATGCGCACCGCCTCGCCGTCTGCGATGCCGCGCGCCGCCGCATCGCGCGGATGGATGTCCACGGTGGGCTCGCCCGCCTCCTTCAGCGCGAACGGCAGGTTGGCGAAGGAGGAATTGAGGAAATTGCGCGCCGGCGGCGAAATGAAGGCGAGCGGATAGCTCTGCGCCAGCTGCGGCGCGCTCAGCGCCGACTCGCGCGGCGGCACATAGGCCGGCAGCGGGTCCATGCCCATGTCTTTCGCCGTCTGGCTCCAGAACTCGCACTTGCCCGAGGGCGTGGGGAAATTGCCTTCGGCGAAAGGCGCGAAGCGCGCAGGCAGCGCGAGCCGCTGCCAGCCCTGTTCCTTCAGCGCATTCCATTCCACGCCGGCCATGCGCGGGTTGCTCGAATCCAGCGCCTGGCGGCAGATATCCTCGTCCGTGTCCCTGAAGCAGGCTTCGGTAAAGCCCATGCGCGCCGCGAGCAGGCGGAACACCTCGCTGTTGGGCTTGGCCTCCCCCACCGGCGCGATCGCCGGGTTGTTCGCAAGCGCGTAAACATGCCCGTAGGACTTGTGCACGTCGTAGTGTTCGAGCTGGGTCGTCGCCGGCAGCACGATATCGGCGTAGTCGGTGGTGTCGGTAAGAAAGACTTCGTGCACCACCGCGAACAGATCCTCGCGCATGAAGCCCGCGATTACCTTCTGCGAATCCGGGCACACCGCCACCGGATTGTTGTTGTAGACATAGGTCGCGCGCACCGGCGGCTTCGCCGAAGTGAGCGCATCGCCCAGCGCCGACTGATTGATGCTGCGCGGCCGGTTCGGAATCAGGTCGGGGCGCTCCAGCGCGGCGTGATTGAATTCGTACCAGCCTGCGGTAGACAGCAGCACGCCCCCGGCGGCATCGCGCCAGTGGCCGGTGAGCGCGGGCAGGCAGGCGATGGTGCGCACCGCCATGCCGCCGCCCGAGTGCCGCTGCATGCCGTAATTGATACGGATCGCCGCCGGCCGCGCGGCAGCGTACGCGCGCGCAAGCGCGACGATGTCGCTGGCGGCAATGCCGCAGATGGCCGCGGCCTTTTCGGGCGGATAATCCTGCACGCGCTGGCGCAGCTGCTCGAATCCGAGCGTATGCCGCGCAACGTAATCGGCGTCGTAGAGCCGCTCGCCGATGATCACCTGCATCATGCCCAGCGCCAGCGCCGCGTCGGTGCCCGGCAGCGGCGCCAGGTGCTGGTCGCATTTGGCCGCCGTCAGGCTGCGGTAAGGGTCGATCGCGATCAGCTTCGCGCCGCGGCGCTTCGCTTCCTGCATGCGCGACCAGAGGTGCAGGTTGGACACGATCGGGTTGCTGCCCCAGATCAAAATCAACCTGGCTTCGTCGAAGCGCTCCGGGTCCATGCCGACCAGGTCGCCCAGGGTGATTTTGAGGCCGACCTTGCCGGCCGAGGAACACAGCGTGCGCTCCAGCTGAGTCGCGCCGAGCCGGTTGAAAAAGCGCCGGTCCATCGAGGAATACTGCACCATGCCCATGGTGCCGGCGTAGCTGCAGGGCAGGATGCCCTGCGGATCGTCAGCGGCGATGGCCTTGAATTTGGCTGCGATGGTGTCGAGCGCCTCATCCCAGGAAATGCGCTCGAACCTGCCCTCGCCCTTGGCGCCGACGCGCTTGAGCGGATGCAGCACGCGCTCGCTCGAATAGGTGCGGTCCAGGTAGTGCGCCACTTTGGTGCACAGCGTTCCCTGGGTGAAGGGCATGTCCTTCGCGCCCTCCATCTTGACTGCGACACCGTTCTCGACAGTGACATGCATGCCGCAGGTGTCGGGGCAGTCGTGCGGGCAGGCGGCCTTGACGATCTTGCGCACGATACCGGCTTCGGGAAGATTGGCGCCCATGAACACCTCTGCTAAGGCAAACGCGGGAATTGTAACGCGGTTGAAACGCGCCTGTAATCAGCTTTCGCGGGCCAGCATGCGCCGGTACAGCGGCGTGAGCAGCGCAGGCAGCATGTACATCGGCAGCTGCGCCATCGCGAAAAACACGATGACGTCGAAATCGGCCTTGTCCGCCAGCGCCACCATGACCAGGCCCATATTGCAGTTGCCGGTCATGAAACCGACGGTCAGCGCCTGGCGCAGCCGCAGCTTCAGCGCCACCAGCGCGCCCAGCGCCTGCAGGCCGATATTGGCGATGAAGGCGGCCAGCGTGACCAGCGCCACGTAGCCGGGGCGCGCGAGCGCCACCGCGGTAACGCCGTCCATGATCGCGAGGATGAAAATCAGCAGTATCGCCACCGAGGCGCCGTCGAGCACGCGCGCATTCGCCGCCAGCTTCTCCCTGGGCACGAATTTGCGCACGGCGAGCGCCGCCAAGAAGGCGCCGCCCACGATCAGGCCCAGGCGCAGCATGAAGGTGGCGAGGTCGATGTCGATATTCAGGCCGAGCAGCGCCAGCGCTACCAGCGGCAGGGAAAACGGCATCAGCGCCGTGCTGGCGACCACCACCACGACCGCCAGCGCGGCATCCAGCCCCATGATCAGGCTCAGCGCGGCGCAGGAAATGATAGGCGCTGCCGCCGTCATCAGCACCAGCGCCTGCACCAGCGCCGCCGGCAGGCTGAACAGCTTGAGTACCAGCCACATCAGCGCCGGCGAGACGACCAGCATCCACAGCACGATCGCGGCCACCAGCAGCGGCCGCTGCGCATAGGCGGCGATGACGCCCCAGTCCAGCCGCACCAGCGCGATGATCAGGGGCACCACCAGGCCGAGGATAAGCAAGGGGCGCGCCAGCGTGGCGAGCTGCGGCAGCAGCAGGCCGAGCAGCGCGCCGCCGGCGAGAACGCGCGTCGCGTGCCGGCCCAGGTAGTCCAGAATGCCGGCTGCGTGGCGCATCGATACGGCGGCTAGGGCTTGAACGCCTGCGCCAGGCTCTGGCCGACTCGGTACAGCGCGTGGTTGGCGGCGGCGACCACGCCGCCCATGGTGAGAAAACCGTGCGCCATCCCTTCGAAGCATTCGTACAGCACCGGCACCCCGGCGGCGAGCAGCCGGTCGGAATACGCGCGTCCCTCGTCGCGCAGCGGGTCGTAGCCGGCGGTGATGATATGCGCGGGCGGCAGGCGCGCCAGGTCGGCGGCGCGGATCGGCGAAGCGCGCCAGTCGTCGTAGTCCGCGGCAAGCAGATAATTGTCGCGGAACCAGAGCATATTGGCGCGCGTGAGCAAATAGCCGTCGGCGAAGCTCGCGTGCGATGCCGAATCCATGCGCTGGTCGGTCGCCGGATACACCAGCGCCTGGAACACCAGGGGCGGACCGCCCGCGTCGCGCAGCATGATCGCCACCACCGCGGCAAGATTGCCGCCGGCGCTGTCGCCGCCGACGGCGAGGCGTGCCGCATCGATGCCGAGTGCCGCGCCCTGTTGCGCCACCCAGCGCGTTGCCGCGAGGCAGTCCTCCACCGCGGCGGGGAACCGGTGCTCCGGCCCCATGCGGTAATCGACCGCGACCACCGCGCAGCGCGCCTTGTTGGCGAGCGTGCGGCAGACGATGTCGTGCGTATCCAGGTCGCCTATGGTCCAGCCGCCGCCATGGAAATACACCAGCGCCGGCAGCATCGCATCGGCGGCGCTGCCCGCGCCGCGGTACAGCCGCAGCGGAATCGGCCCCGCCGGCCCCGGAGCGGCCGGCTCGCGCACCTCGGCCACTTCGGGAACGGGCGGGCTCAGGGCGGCGCGCGTCTCCTTGTACAGGCGGCGCGCCTCGGCCGCGCCCAGGCTGCACCAGGGCGGAAGGCCGGATTTGGCGGCGCGCTCGATTACGGCTTGCATCTGCGGATCGAGTGGCATGGCTATCCTTTCGTACTATACCGGCACGCCCGCGCCGGTTCAGGCGGCAAGCGCGGCGCGCCGCTGCAGCGCGAGCCAGGCGATCGCGCCCGCGATCACGGCGAGCACCGGCAAGGCGGCGTAGTTGAGCATGTCCCAGCCATTGCGATTCATCAGCAGGCCGGAGGAAAACGACGAAGTCGCGGTGGTCATGAATACGAGGAAATCGTGCATGCCCTGGGCTTTGGCCTTCTCCGACGGACGATAGCACTCGGTAAGCAGAGTGGTGCCGCCGACGTAGAGGAAATTCCAGCCGATTCCGAGCAGCACCAGCGCCCACCAGAAATTGGCCACCAGCACGCCGGACAAGGCGATGGTCACGCACAGGAGCTCCAGCGCCACGCCGGCGGACATGATCCTGAGCACGCCGTAATGCCGGATCAGCGAGCCGGTGACGAAGGAAGGCGCGAACATGCCGATCACATGCCACTGGATCACCGTCGCTGCCGAGCTGTAGGGGTGGCCGCACAGCCCCATCGCCAGCGGCGTTGCCGTCATCAGCAGGTTCATGACGCCGTAGCCCAGCGCCGAGCCGGTCACGGCGACGATGAAAGCGGGCTGGGTCGCAATCTGCGCCAGCGGCCGCACCGGATCGTGGCGCTCGGACAGGCTCGGCGCGGGTATGCGCAGGAAAGCGAGCAGCCCCATGGTGATCAGGCAGAACACGATCAGCGAAGCGTAGGCACCGAGGAAGGGCACCGCGAACATGTCCCTGGTGTACGTGCTCAGTTGCGGCCCGATGATGCCGCCGACGAGACCGCCGGCCAGCACCAGCGAAATCGCCTTGGCCTTGAACTCGTGGCTGGCGGCATCGGCTGCGGCGAAGCGGTAATACTGGCCGAAGGCGTTGTAGACCCCGAGCACCAGCACGCCTGCGCACAGCAGCCAGAAACTGTGCAGCCACAGGCCGAGACAGCACACCAGGGCGCCGGCCACGCCCATCGCGGTGCCGACCTGGAAACCCGTCTGCCGGCCGAAGCGCTTCATGAAGAACGACGCCGGCAGCGTCGCCAGCGCCGCGCCGACGACGTAAGCCGTCGCCGGCAGCGTCGACAGCATCTTGTTGTCGGCAAGCGAAAATCCCGCCAGCGCCGCCAGGGAAATCAGGGTGACGTTGTTGGTAAGCAGCATCGCCTGACATGCGGCGAGCAGCGCGACGTTCTTCCTGGCGTTTTGCATGGGCGGGGACGCGTTGTGCCCCCGCCGGTGTGAGAGCAGGACGGGGGCCGGCTAAAGGACAGGCCGAATTATAAAAGACGGAGCGCGAACGCACCATGAAAATAGCGGCGTTGCCCGTGCGCCACAGACGCACGATACCGATTGACAAATTCCACAGGCTGATTCATTCTGCCGCTGCGTGTTCCGCACGAGAGCAAGCGTAGTCGCCGTCAATCACCCTTAGGAGAGGAAACTCATGGCCACAAAGAAGAAGGCAGCAAGCAAGAAAACCGCTAGCAAGAAGACTGCTAGCAAGAAACCGGCAAAGGCAAAAGTAAAGCGCAAGCCGAATGCGGCATTCATGAAACCGATGACCCCGAGCGCTTCGCTCGGCGCGGTGATCGGCGCAGGCGCGATGCCCCGCACCGAAGTGACCAAGAAGATCTGGGCCTACATCAAGAAGAACAAGCTGCAGGACGCCAAGAACCGGCGCATGATCAATGCCGACGACAAGCTCAAGGACGTGTTCGGCGGCAAGAAGCAGGTGTCGATGTTCGAGATGACCAAGCTGGTCAGCAAACACCTGAAGTAGAGCTTCACCTGTTTCAAGCAGCAAGGGCGGCCTGGAGCCGCCCTTGTCGTTTTCACGGCGGCTGCGAACCTTGCCTCGATCGGGGCGGGCTTGAAATCGATGCGCAATTGCGCCCAGAATGCAGCGCATGAAAACAGCCGCGCAATCGAAGCAGAAACCGGCCGGGTTCGCCCGTGCGCTTCTGGCGCTGCTGCTATCGCTGTCGCTACTCGCCGCCGCCGATCCCGTGCCGCCGCGCAGCCGCGCGCAGGCGCTGCAAGCGCTCGCTCACGCCGAGGCGACGGTGCGCCGCCAGGCGGCGGGCCGACTGGGCGAAGTCGGCGTGATGGCCGACGTCCCGGCACTGTTGCGCGCCCTGCGCGATGACGACGAGCTCACGCGCATGCGCGCCGAGCAATCGCTGTGGCAGATCTGGGGCCGCTCCGGCGACGCGCAGGTGGACCAGCTGTATCAAACCGGTGTCGGACAGATGAACAGCGGCGAGTTGCACAAGAGCATTGCCACCTTCAGCCGCATCATCGAGATCCGGCCGGGTTTCGCCGAGGGCTGGAACAAGCGCGCCACGCTGTATTTTCTGATCGGCGAATACGACAAGTCGCTCGCCGATTGCGCCCAGGTGATCAAGCGCAATCCCTACCATTTCGGCGCGCTCGCCGGCTACGGCCAGATCTACCTCAGGCTGGAGGACTACGCGCTGTCCCTGGAGTATTTCAGGCGCGCGCTCGAGCTGAACCCGAACATGGACGGCGTCAGGCTCGAGATCCGCCGCATCGAGCAGCTGCTGGAGGAAAGGCGCAAAAACATGATCTGAAGCACTTCAGGCCGAGAGCAGCTCCGCCGCGAGCTGGCGCACCGCCTCGGCCGCTGCCTGCGGCCGCTCGAACGGAAACAGGTGTCCGCCCTCGATCCGTTTGACGCGAAAGCTGCGCCGCGTATTCGCCAAACCCACCTGGCGCAGCACGTCCGAGTGGCGCCCGCCGATGAAGCCGGCCGGCAACTTCAGCCTGCTGGCGTAGTAGATCAGGTCGTGCGGCACGCCGCGATAAATGCGGTATTCGATTTCAGGGTCAAACAGCAGGCGCACGCGGCCGCCTTCGCGCACGCTGCCGAGCGCCGCATAGTCGCCCAGGCACTCCGGGTCGAAATGCCGGAAGATTTTCTTGCGGCGAAAATGCGCAATCATGTCCTCGGTCGAAGGCCAGTCGCGCCGCCGCTCGCGCGTGGCGCGCGCCGGCGTGATGCGGTCGACCAGGCCGAGGCGCTTGAGCATGGCAAACGCCGTGCCCTTGAAATAGCCGATGATGGGCGCGTCGAGCAGGATGATGCACCTGAACAGTTCCGGCCGCTGCACTGCGGCCATGAAGGTGAGATAGCCGCCGAGCGAGTGCCCGACGCCCACCACCGGCGAGCGGTAATGCGCGCCGATATGGTCGATCAGCTGCGCCACCAGATGCGGCCAGCCGTCGGTGACCGGATAGGCCGGATCGTGGCCGATGCAATTGATGCCGCCGACGCGGAAAGCAGGCTCGAGACAGCCGAGAAACTTGCGATAGCAGGCGGCGGGAAAGCCGTTGGCGTGCGAAAAATGCAGGATGTCGCGATGCATCCCGGATACCTTCAGTCGGACTGCGCGCGCGCGAGCTTGCCCTGCCCGGAAAGCGCCGCGAACAGATCGCCGTATTCGCCGAAGCGCGCCACCGCGTGCGCGCGCTGCGCCGGCGCCAGGCTGCGGTCGAGATCCAGCAGCATCTGCATGTAGCGCTCGCGGTATTGCCGCGACAGGCGCAGGTATTCCGGCGCTGCACCCTCCTCCCAATCGTCGAGCCAGCGGCGCAGGCGCGGTTCGAGCTCCGCCGCGCCGCGGCTGGCCCGCAGCAGCGCGACGAACTCCTGCTGCCGCCGCTGGCGGTTCTGCAAGCGCGGTTCGTAGAGCAGCGGGAGTTTTGCGCCCGCCTGCTTCAGCTGCGCCTCCTGCGCGTCCGACAGATCGCCGAACCACTCGCGCATCTGCTCGAGATTGCGCTGCTCGCGCCGCTTGCGCTGCTCGAGCTCCCCGCCCTTGATGTATTTCCTCGCGAACTCGGCATTCGAATCGGCGAACTTCTGCTGCAAGTGCGCGAACTGCTGCGGCGTCAGCGTCGCCAGCACCGCCGCCAGATCCGGCGCGGCCCGCTCGGCCATGCGGCGATAGCGCGCAATGACGTTGTCCCAGGCCCACTGCAGCTCCTGCAGCGTAAGCCCGTCGGCGAGCTTTTCGCCCGCGCTCGCCGCAAGCGCGCTGTAGCGCGGCAGCTCCTCGCTGCGGTGCCAGGCGTGGAAGCGCGCCAGGCGCGCGCGGAAGTCCTCGTCCTGCGCGCCCTCCAGCGCGAAATAATCGTCCGCTATCCAATGCACGACGCCATCGGCATTGTTGTAGGCGAGGCGCGCGCCGCTGCAGCCGGCGAGCCCGGCCAGCGCCAGCAGCACCAACATCAGCCAGAGGAGGCGTCGCATCACCCGCCTACCAGTAGTTTTCAACGTTGATCTGCCCCGGATCGCGCCGGCGGTGCTTCTTCAGCCCGCGCCGCTCGAGCGCTTGCACGGTGTCGGCGACCATGGCGGGGTTGCCGCACACCATCACGCGCGAAGACGAAGCTTCCAGCCTGATCCCCGCCTGATGTTCCAGACGCCCGTCTTCGATTGCCTGCGGAATGCGCCCGTCCAGGGCGGCGGCGTGGTGTTCGCGGCTGACTACGGGCACGAAGGTGAATATTCCCGCATGGCGCACGAGCAGCGCGCCGATCTGCTCCTGGTAGCTCAGTTCGTCGGCGCGACGCACCGCATGCACCAGCACCACGCGGCGGAAACGCTGCCACGGCGCTTCGGTCGCGAGTATCGACAGGAAGGGCCCGAGCGCAGTGCCGGTCGCGAGCAGCCAGAGATGCTCGCCGGGCGGGACCTCATCCAGGGTGAGGAAACCGGAAGCCTGCGGCGCGAGATAGATCGGATCGCCGGCTTCGAGCCGGCACAGGCGCGGCGTCAGCGGGTGCTCGGGCAGCACCACATAGTAGAATTCGTGCGGGCGCACCGAGGGCGCGTTCACCAGCGAATAAGGCCGGCCGACCATTTCGCCCTCGACCGCGAGCGCGAGCTTGGTGAACTGGCCGGCCTTGAACGGCGCGAGCTTTGCGTCAACCTGCAGCGAATACAGCAGCCCGGCCCAGTGCTTCTGCGCCACCACCGTGCCTTCGACCCATTTGCTCATTGGATCAGGAACGGTTCGGTATAGAGCGACTCCACCTCGCCGCCGAGCATGACGATGCTGCCGTTGCGGCGGTTGTTGCCGGTATCGCTGAATTCGAAACCATAGGTGCGGCGCAGCCGCGCGCGGCCGTCCGCGTCGCGCGCAAGGCGCAGCGACACGCATTCCACCGTTTCGTCGAGGAACATCAGGCCGTCGCGCTCGCACGCACGCCGGCCCAGCGCCAGCGCGCGCTCGCGCGCGCGCATGCTGTCGAACCAGAGCCAGACCAGCGCTGCGAGCAGGAGCAAAGTGACGGTTTCAGCCATGGGAGCATTTTACATGGGGCCTGCGGTTGGGAAGCGCAAGCCCCTCCGGTCATGCAGACGGATTGGGATAGCGCCGGTGGATGGCGTCGATGCCGGCCAGGGTTTCGGCATCGAGTTCGACCTTGACGCTGTCGACGTTCTGCTTCAATTGCGCCAGGTCGGTGGCGCCGACGATGGTCGAGGCCACGAACCAGCGCGTGCGCACGAAGGCGAGTGCCATCTCCGTCGGGCTCAGGCCGCGACTTTGCGCCAGCTGGCGGTATTCGTCGGCCGCGGCGCGCGCAAGTTCGCGCTTGTAGCGCTCGCCGAAATCGGGGTAACGGCCCAGGCGCGAGCGCGGCGGCATCGCGCCATTGGCGAATTTTCCGGTCAGCATGCCCATCGCGAGCGGGCTGTAGGCGAGCAGCGGCACGCGCTCGCGAAAACTCGCCTCGGCCAGTTCGCCGTCGAACATGCGGTTGAGCAGGCTGTAGGCGTTCTGTATCGTCAGCGGCGGCGGCAGGCCGTTCGCGCGCGCCACACGCAGGAATTCGCACAGGCCCCAGGTGGTTTCGTTGGACAGGCCGTAGTGGCGGATCTTGCCCGCCTTGATCAGCCCCGCCATGGCCTCGATCTGCTCCAGGATGGGGATGACCTGCGTCTCCTTGGACGGATCGAAGCGGGTCACGCCGAACATCGGCACGTTGCGGCCGGGCCAATGGATCTGGTACAGGTCGAGATAATCGGTGCGCAGGCGCTTCAGGCTGTCGTTGACCGCCTCGGTGATGTTGGCGCGCGTGAGCTCGGTGCGCCCGCCGCGCACCCAGTCGCGCCGCCCCGGGCCCGCGACCTTGCTCGCGATCACCAGCTGATCGCGCTTCTGCAGCGCGAGCCAGGGCCCGAAATAGGCTTCGGTGCGCGAGTAGGTGCCCGCGTTCGGCGGCACCGGATACATTTCCGCGGTATCGATGAAGTTGATGCCGTGCGCCAGCGCGAAATCCAGCTGCAGATGCGCGTCGCGCTCGCTGTTCTGCTCGCCCCAGGTCATGGTGCCCAGGCAGATTTCCGACACCCGCAGATCGCTTTCGCCCAGCTTGTTGATCTTCATCGAAGCCTCATTTCCTGGTTGGCATCAAACCCAGGTGCATGCCGCTGTCGACCATGATCGTGTCGCCCGTGATCAGCTCCGCGCCTTCGATCAGCCAGACGATCACCGCGGCGACGTCCTCGGGGGTGGCGGGACGCCCCAGCGGCGTGCCTTCGCGGTAGCGCGCCTCGATCGCGGCATAACGCGCGCCGTAGCCTTCGCGCAGCCATTTGGTGTCGACCATGCCGGGGCAGACGGCGTTGACGCGTATCTCCGGGCCGAGCACGCGCGCGAGGGACATGGTCATCGTGTTCAGCGCGCCCTTGGACGCGGCATAGGCGATGCTCGATCCCATGCCGTTCTTGCCCGCGATCGAGGAAACATTCACCACTGCGCCGCGCCCGCCGCGTTTCATCGCCGGCGCGCAGGCGCGCACCATCTGGTAGCTGCCGATCACGTTGACCGAATAGATGCGCTGGAAATCCTCGGCCGAGAGCGCCTCCAGGTCGGAATGATTGGCGAATTTGGTCGCGCCGGCATTGTTGACCAGGGCGTCGATGCGGCCCCACTTGTCCAGCGCCGCCTGCACCAGGCGGCGGCAGTCCGCATCCTGCGCGACGTCCGCCTTGACCAGCAGCGCTTCCGCACCCGCCGCCGCGCACGCCTTGAGGGTCTCGCGCGCGCCCTCCTCGCTCTTGCTGTAGTTCACCAGCACGCGCGCGCCCTTGCGGGCGAGCATGAGGGCGGTAGCGGCGCCGATGCCGCTGGCGGAGCCGGTGACGATGCAGACTGCGTCCTTCATTTCCATGATTCAACACCTCCGGGCAATAGTGGCCGATACGAACAGATTCAAACCGTCGCCACCGGCGTGGCCGGCGAGCCGACTGCGCCGGGCAGGCGCAGCGGCGGCGCGGTCAGCAGGAAACCGCTGCGCCGCCTGCTGCGCAGCCAGCGCGCCAGTTCGCCCAGATACCAGATCTCGCCCAGGTGCACACCCAGCTTGAACAGGCAGTGCTCGTGCAGCGGCATGGCCGCGTGCGTGCCGGGCACTGCGCGCGCCGGCAGCAGTTCCACCGCGTAGTTGTCGGCGATCAGCGCCGCGGCGCCGCTGTCGGTGATCCACTGCAGCAGCCTGTCGTCGCGCCCGTCCAGGCCGAGATAGGCGGCGTCGAGCTTGTTCATGTCGACTGCGCGCGCCATTTCCAGGACCACATCGCTCCAGCCGGTATGGAAGCACACCATGTCGCCCGCTTCCACTTCCACCTTGTCGGCTTCCATTACACGCATCAGCTCGTCGTAGCCCACCGCCTTGCGGCAGCGGCCGAAATGCGCTTCCAGGTCCACCATCACCGCGCGTCCCTGCACGCAGCTCTCGGCCAGCTGTTCGACGCCGAGGCGCCTGGCATCGCTGCCCTCGTAACAGCCCCAGGGACTGAGTTCGCCGTGCTGCGGCGCGAGTACATGCTCGCCGGCGCGCCAGCCGTTGTAGAACACCGTCTCGGCCACGCCGTCGCCGTCCGCATCGAACTGCGCGCCCACGTGCGCGAGGCTGTCCCACTGCGTCGAATATTGCAGCCACAGCAACACGCCGTCGTCACACACCACATCGGTATGGCGCGGGTCCACGCCGGAGAACAGGAAATTGAAGTTCGGTCCGCCCGCGCGCGCGGTGGCAAAGCGCCGCGGCGGCATGCGCCGCGGGCTGACGCTGTTGCCGCCGGGGTAGTCCAGCGGCAGCGACAGGCAGAAGCGCAGTCCCTCCTGCACTTCGGCCACGCCCTGCAGGACTTTCTCCGGCGTGATCAGGTTCATGCGCCCGCGCTGGTCGTCGGGGCCGAAATCACCCCAGTTCGAACCTACGGGGCGCCGCTTCCATCGGCTGCTCATGCGGCGCGCGTCACGCCGGCTTCTGCGCGCGTGCGGTTTCGTGCTCCTGCAGCGCGCGCCACATCACTTTGCCGGTGGCCGACTTGGGCAGGCTGTCGACGAATTCGACGACGCGCGGATACTTGTAGGCGGCCATGCGCGTCTTGCACCAGTCGATGATGTCCTCGGCGCGGACCTTGTCCTTGCTCGCCGCCTTCGGCACCACGATCGCCTTCACCGTCTCGCCGCGGTGCGCATCGACGCAGCCGATGACGCAGACTTCCTGGATGTCCGGATGCGCGTACATCATCACTTCCACCTCCGCCGGCCACACCTTGAAGCCGGAGGCGTTGATCATGCGCTTCAAGCGGTCGACGAAGAAGAAATAGCCCTCCTCGTCGTAGCGCCCGAGATCACCGGTGCGGAACCAGGTCTTGCCGCCGATGTCGACGAAGGCCGCCGCGCTGGCCTTGGGATCGTTCCAGTAGCCGGTGAACACCTGCGGGCCGCGCGACACGATTTCGCCGACCTCGCCCATGCCCAGCGGCGCCAGGGTATCCGGGTTGATCACCATGGACTCGGTGTTGCACCAGGGAATGCCCAGGCATTGGCGCTTGGGCCGGTCCGGATGATTATTGTGCGTGGCGCCCGCGGTCTCGGTGAGGCCGTAGCCTTCGCAGAATTCGAGCCCGGTGAGCTCGTACAGTTTTTTCGCCACCGCCTCGGGCATGGCCGCGCCGCCGCCGGCGATGCCGCGCAGGCTCGCCAGGCTGTCGGACTTGAAATTCGAGCTCGCGAACAGGTCGATCACCATGGTCGGGATGTTGGTCCAGCCGCTGACCTGGTGGCGCGCCATCAGTTTCAGCGCGAGCTCGCGATCCCAGCGCGTCATGATCACCATCTCCGCGCCCAGGTACAGGGCGCTGTGCATGATGTGCACCATGCCGGTGATATGGAAGAACGGCACCACGCACAGGATCACGTCCTGCGCCGAATTCCTGCTCCATACGCCGGCCGGCACGACGTTGGCGAGGAGCGTGTGATGCGTATGCATGCAGCCCTTGGGCTTGCCGGTGGTGCCGGAGGTATAAGGCATTGCGCACAGATCGCCGGGCTGGGCCAGATGCGCGCCCGGCGCGTCCGCGCGCGCCAGCGCCTCGCGCCAGGGCACGATCGCCGGATTGTCGGCGGCCAGCGGCGGCAGCTTGAGGAAGTCCGGCTGTGCCAGCTCCGAGGCCTGGTCGGCATACTCGCCGTAGTTGGCGGCGACGAGTTTTTCCAGTGTCCCGGCGTCCAGCAGCGGCGCGATGCGCGGCAGCAGCTCCTGGCCGACGAGCGCGAGGCGCGTGCCGGCATCGTCGGCGTAATGGCGCAACTCCTCGGTCAGGTTCATCGGATTCACCGGAACGACGACCGCATCGGCGCGCAGCACGGCGTAGTAGGCGATCACGAATTGCGGGCTGTTCTGCATGTACAGCAGTACGCGTTCGCCGCGCTTCAATCCGCATTGGCGCTGCAGATAGCCGGCAAGCGCGTCGACCTGCTGCTTCAGTTCGCCGTGGGCAAGGCGCCCGCCGTAGTAGGAAATCGCCGTCTTGTCCGGATAGCGCGTGGCCGCGACTTCCAGATTGTAGTAAAGCGTCGTCTGCGGCACGGGTAGCGTGCGCGGGATGGCCTTGGGCCAGAAATGTGCATGACTCTGCTGCATGTCGCTCCTCCTGAAAGCGCGCTCAGCCTGATTTGTTGCTGCGCCCCGGGGCGGCGGCGCACCGCCCTCAGAGCCTATTTCGAAACGAGGGGATAGTTCCCCTCGTGCTCCCCCGATTCGCGGGCCATTTCGGAAATTCTGAAATGGCCCTTAATCGTATTGGCGCGTTACCCACTCCGCCACGCAGACCGGCTTTTGCGAGCCTTCGCGCTCCACGGTCACGCCCCAGACGAGCTGTTTGCCGCCCTTGATGGGTTCGTAGCTGTTGAGCACGAAGCGCGCACGTATGCGCGAGCCTGCCGGCACCGCATCGGTGAAGCGCACCCGGTTAAGGCCGTAGTTCACGCCCATCTTTCTGTTGCTGACGTCGAAAGTGCTCTCCAGCAGATGCGACAGCAGCGATAGCGTAAGAAAACCGTGCGCGATGGTGCCGCCGTACGGGGATTCGCGCCGCGCCCGCTCCGGGTCGATGTGTATCCATTGCGGGTCGTCGATGGCGCTGGCGAATTGATCGATGCGCTCCTGTGCGACTTCGAACCAGGGCGAAACACCGACTTCCTTGCCGACCTGCTGCTGCAACCGGGTAATATCGTTCATAGGCGCGCATTTTGCCACGAATCCGCGCGCGCAACGCCGCCGCATTTGCGCGCCGCGAATTGCTGCGCAGGATTGCACCGCAGGCCGAACTCCGTGTAGTGTAAGGGCCATGGGCATATCCGGCAGCGCCAAACCATTCCTCGCCATCGGCTGCATCGCGGCGCTGCTCGCCGTTGCGCTCGGCGCTTTCGGCGCGCACGCGCTGAAGGCACGCATCGCACCGGACTTGATGACGGTCTACAGAACCGGCGTCGAGTACCACTTCTACCATGCACTGGGCCTGATTCTCGTCGGCTTGGCCGCAGCCCAGCTGCCGGATTCCGTTTGGCTGCGCGGCGCCGGCTGGGCCATGCTCGCCGGCATTCTGCTGTTTTCGGGCAGCCTTTATCTGCTCGCGCTCACCGGCCAGCGCTGGCTCGGCGCGATCACGCCGTTCGGCGGCCTCGCCTTCCTCACCGCCTGGGGCTTGTTTGCGGCTGCTGCCCTGATCAAGAGCTAGCATGGGAGCCTGGACATTTCCGCCTTATGCCCTTGTCATCATTCTGGCGGGGCTGCTCGCGCTGGGCGTCGCCGCGATTGCCTGGCCGCGGCGACGCGCGCCGGGCGGAACCGCGTTCGCGCTGCTGATGGCTGCGACCGCGGCCTGGGAGCTGTTCCGCCTGCTCGAGGCGATCGCGGTCGGAACCGAGGCGAAAGTCTACTGGGCCAGGCTCGAATATCTCGGCATCGCCACGGTGCCGGTGCTGTGGTATCTGTTCACCCGCCAGTTCTCCAAACAAATTCGCACCCGGCCCGGGCTGGGGCCGGCGTGGCTGTGGTTCCTTCCCGCGGCGACCCTGTTGCTGGTATTCAGCAACGGTCAGCATGGCTGGTTCTGGAGAGATATCACGCCCGCGTCGGACGCACCCGGCGCGCACCTCATCTACACCCACGGTCCCGCCTTCTGGGTCACCGCCCTCTACAACTATCTGCTGATACTGATCGGCACCGTGGCGCTGTTCGACGCGATCATGCGCGGCGCGGGCCTGGATCGGCGCCAGGCCATTGCGCTGCTCAGCGGTGCGATCGTCACCTGGATCGCGAACATGGTCTACCTCAGCGGACTGTCCCCGGTCGAGGGGCTGGACCCCACGCCCTTCACCTTCACCCTGACCGGCGCCGTCTACGCCTACACCCTGTACCGCTACCGCCTGTTCGAGCCGGTGCCGGTGTCGCGCCACACCCTGCTGGAGAACATGGCCGAAGGCGTGCTGGTGCTGGACAACGAGCAGCGCATCGCCAACATCAATTCGGCGGCGGTCAGCATGCTCGGACTGCAAGCGGCATCGCACGTCGGCCGCAAGGCCCCGGAGCTGCTGGCGGGCTTGCCGCAGCTGCTGCCCTACTGCAGCGGCGAGGCCGAGAATCACGGCGAAAGCCAGATCGCCGGCCGCCAGCTGGAACTGCGCGCCGCGCCGCTGCGCGAAGGCCGGCGCAAACGCCAGGGCCGCCTGCTGGTGATGCGCGACATCAGCAAGTACCGGCAGGCGGAGAATCAGTTGCGCGAAGCCAACGACCGGCTGCAGGCGCACATGGCCGAAATCGAGGCGCTGCAGGCGCGCCTGCAGGACCAGGCGATACGCGATTCGCTCACCGGGCTGTTCAATCGCCGCTATCTAGAGGAGACGATGCAACGCGAAATCGCGCAGGCGTTCCGCTCGGGCCAGGCGCTGGGCGTGGTCATGATCGACGTCGATCATTTCAAGGACATCAACGACACCTACGGTCACCAGGCCGGCGACACCGCGCTTCAGGCGCTGGGACAGCTGCTTGCGGCCAACACCCGCAGCGGCGACATCGCCTGCCGCTACGGCGGCGAAGAATTCGTGCTGGCGCTTCCGGGCGCGACGCTGGAGACGGCGCGCGAACGCGCCGAGCGCCTGCGCCTGGCGGTCGAGGCCCTGCGCGTCGACTATGCCGGCGCCAGGCTGGCACTGACCATATGCGCCGGCGTCGCCGCCTACCCGCTGCACGGCGAGCGCGCGGACGAAGTCCTGGATCGTGCCGACCAGGCGCTGTATCAGGCCAAGAACGGCGGGCGCAATCGCTGCGTCGTATGCGCGGTCCCCGGCCGACCCGCGGCCGGCGTCCGGCCGGCGGCCTGATTCAGGCCGGCGCGCCGCTCAGCGCGACTGCAGCAGGCGCACCAGTCCGTCGTGGCCACGGCGGCGCGCGAGATCCAGGGCGGTATCGCCGGCGGCGTTGCGCAGCGCGGGTTTGGCGCCGGCCTCCAGCAGCAGCCATGCGGCGGTTTCGTGCCCGCTGTCCGCCGCGCCGTGCAGCGCGCTGTTGCCGCGCGCATCCACGGCATTCACCTCGGCGCCCGCCTCGATCAGCAGTTGCGCAACGCGGTCCTTGCCCGCCAGCGCCGCCCAGTGCAGCGGTCGCTCGCCGTCGCGGTTGGCGCGGTTCGGCTCCGCGCCGCGTTCCAGCAGCAGATTGAGCAGCTTGGGATCACCGTTCAGGGCGGCGGCGTGCAGCACGGTCTCGCCGTTGCCGGTGACGGCCTTGATATCCGCGCCCTTGCCCAGCAGATGCCTGGCTGCGTCGGCATGGCCCGCTTCCACCGCAGCGTAGAGCGGCGTCTCGCCGTCGGCGTTGCGCGCGTCGATCGCGGCGCCCGCCCCGAGCAGGCGCTCCACGGCCTCCAGATTGCCCGCCGCCGCGGCTTCGTACAGCGTCTCGCCCTGCGCCCAGGCCGTGGCGAAGTGCGATGCAAGCAGGAGGACGATGAGTATGCGCATGGGGACGCATATTCTACCGGTTCGCAGCGCATGCCCGGCTGCGCAGGCGAACGCGCGGCCTCAGGACGCGCGCAAGAACGCTTCGACTTCGGCGCGCGCGGGGCTGCCGCTGCGACCGCCCGGCCGGCTGCATTTGATCGCCGCGGCGGCGGCGGCGAAGCGCAGCGCGCGCTCCAGCTCCGCGCCCCGCGCCAGTTCGAGCGTGAACGCGCCATGGAATACGTCGCCTGCCGCGAGCGTATCGATGACGCTCACGGCAAATGCGGGCAGGTGACGCAGACCGCCCGCGCTGCCGGCTTCGATCCAATAGACGCCGCGCTCGCCCAGCGTTACTGCCGCGAGGCGCGCGCCGAGCGCGAGGGCCTGCCGCAGCCCGCCCTCGAGTTCGCCGGCGCCGCCAAAACACCGCAATCCCGGCTCGGAAAATACGGCGAATTCCGCCTCCGCGGCGAGCGTGCGCAAGGTCGCGGCGTCCGCCGTATCCGCGTCGAGCACGCTAGCGATGGCGCTGCGGCGCGCAGCGCGCAGCGCGGCAAGCGCGCCCTGCGGCCAGCGCACGTCGGCCAGCAGCGCGCCCGCCGAGCCGAGCTCGTTCACGGGCAACCAATCGGCCGGCGCCTGCAAGGCGCTGCCGCGGTAGCCGACGATCAGGCGCTCGCCACGCGCGTCGAGCAGAACTGCCGATGTGGAGGACTGCAGTCCGGGGAAGCGGCGCAAGCCGCTCGCATCCACGCCGGCAGCCGCGAGCTGCGCGCGCATCGCGTCGGCGATGCTGTCATCGCCGGCCGGTCCCCAGAAATGCGCCGCGCCGCCCAGGCGCGCAATCGCGACTGCCGCGTTCGCGGCCATGCCGCCGCCGGTTTCGGCATAGGCGCGCGCGGCCAGCTTGGCGCTGGCCGCAGGCCAGGCGTCGACCGAGAATACCCGGTCCAGCGCGCTGTGGCCGACACAGATCACCTTGTTCATATCGCGCGCCTGCCGCTCATCCGCCTGCGCTGCAGATCCCACTTCATTGGACAGTTCGGGCTTCACGCAGAGGCATCCCCGTTGCTGCACAGGGATGCGTGCATGTGAAAGCGCGCCTGGGGCGGCGCATGGCGGAAATCGCGGCCCGCCGGACAGGCATGACGCGCAAGGCCGCCGGTGTCCATGCAGTCCGGCTGCGGCAGGGCGCCGAGATGGCGCGCGCAGGCCGGCACATCGTAGGCGCCGAGCGCGAACGCGCCCTGCGGTGTGAGCCTCGCCGCGCGCAGCGCACCTTCGATTTCGCTCAATTTCATGTGATCAGCCACGCAATCTGCCGTTCTCCATCCTTGAGGCGCATCACCAAGCAGCATACACTTGACCCATGGCGCCTTGCAGCCCGCGAGCCTGCTTGCGTCCATCCAGGGAGACCGATATGACAAATACCGAAATTCAATCCGCTGCCGAGCCCCGCTCCGCAAGCTTCGATGCCGGCGGGCGCACGGTCGGCGGCGGCCGCGGCTGGGACTGGATAGTCGAAGGATTCGGCCTGTTCCGCAAGCAGCCCGGCATCTGGATACTGGCGACCGTACTGCTGGGCGTTTTGTTCATCCTCATCAGCATGATTCCATTCCTGGGTTCCCTCGCCAATGCCTTGCTGCTTCCGATTTTCGGCGCCGGTTTGATGCTGGGGTGCAAGGCGCTGGACGGCGGCGGCACGCTGGAGCTTGCACACCTGTTCGCCGGCTTCAAGCAAAGAACCGGCGACCTGGTGATGATCGGCGCCTTCAACCTGCTCGGCTGGCTAATCATCGCCTTCGTCGTGTTCATGGTGATCGGCGGCGGCGTGTTCATGGCGGTGATGCGCGGCGGCATGCCCGGCGCGCACATATCGATCATGTCCATGCTGATCGCCCTGTTGCTGGTCACGGCGCTGTCGGTGCCGCTGTACATGGCGACCTGGTTCGCGCCCGCGCTGATCGTGCTCAACGCGCTTTCCCCGGTGGCTGCGCTCAAGGCAAGTTTCTACGCCTGCCTCAGGAACTGGATTCCCTTCCTCAGCTACGGCGTGGTGCTGCTCGTGCTCGGCATCGTGGCCGCGATCCCGGCAGGCCTGGGCTACCTGGTGCTGATTCCGGTACTGATTGCGTCCGTCTATTCCTCCTATCGCGACATCTTCTGCGGCGGTCAATGAAGCTGCCGCACATCGCCGCGCGCACGCCGGGCCAGGCAGGCCGGGACAAGGGCGGGCCGGGGTGCTAGGCGCGATCACCCTGCTGCTGCTGTACCAGCTGATCGGGGAGGTCATCGCGCTGGCGTTCAATTTGCCGATTCCGGGCCCGGTGATCGGCATGCTGCTGCTGTTTCTCCGCCTGATCGCGCGCGGCAGCGTGTCCGAGGACTTGCGCAACGGCGCCAACGGCCTGCTCTCGCACCTGTCGCTGCTGTTCGTGCCCGCCGGCACCGGGGTGATGGTGCACCTCGCCCGCGTCGCCGACGAGTGGCTGCCGATCACCGCGGCGCTCATCGGCAGCACCGTGCTCACCATAGCCGTCACGGCGCTGGTGATGCGCGCCCTGATCTCGCGCCGGAGCCGGGCATGACGCCCAGGGTGCACGACATCTGGGTCTATCTGGCGGCCTCGCCGCTGCTCGGGCTCACGCTCACCCTGCTGGTGTATCAGGGCGCCTACTGGATCTACCGGCGCGCCGGCTTCAACCCGCTGCTCAATCCGGTGGCCTTGTCGGTGGCGGCGCTGGTACTGCTGCTTACGCTCACCGGCACGCCCTACCAGACTTACTTCGACGGCGCGCAGTTCGTGCATTTTCTGCTCGGGCCGGCTACCGTGGCGCTGGCGATTCCGCTGTACGCGCAGCTGGACAAGCTGAAGAGCATGCTGTTGCCGCTGCTCGCGGCGCTGCTGGCAGGCGCCCTCACCGCCATCGTCTCGGCCGTCGGCATCGCCTGGCTGCTGGGCGCGAGCCGCAGCACGCTCATATCCCTTGCGCCCAAATCGGTGACCACGCCCATCGCCATGGGCATCACCGAAAAAATGGGCGGAATACCCTCGCTCACGGCAGTGCTGGTGGTCTCCACCGGCATCGTCGGCGCGGTCAGCGCCAAATACGTGCTCGACTTCCTGCGCGTGCGCGACCACAGCGTGCGCGGTTTCGCCGTCGGCGTCGCCGCCCACGGCATCGGCACCGCGCGCGCATTTCAGGTGAGCGAGGAGGCCGGCGCCTTTTCCGGGCTGGCGATGGGACTGAACGGACTTGCGACGGCCATGCTGTTCCCGCTGCTGATCTGGCTGTTCCGTCTGGGCTAGCGGCGCCGATGGCGCGCGCGGCCCGGCGCGATACAATCGGGCCATTCCAAACCTTCAGGAAGGCACGGGGATCGTGAGCACCAAGCCACCGCTGCTGCGTCTGGGCATACCCAAAGGCAGCCTGCAGGAAACCACGCAAAAGCTGTTCATCCGCGCCGGCTATGACCTGCGCATTTCCGGGCGCTCCTATTACCCGGGCATAGACGATGCGGAAATCGAATGCATCCTGATCCGGCCGCAGGAGATGTCGCGCTACGTCGGCCAGGGGATCATCGATTGCGCCATCACCGGCCTCGACTGGATCCTCGAGAACGACATCGACGTAGCCGAGATCGCCGACCTGCGCGCCCCGTGGCCGAATTACGGCACGGTGCGCTGGGTCATGGCATCGAAGGAGGATTCTCCATTTAACGAAGTGAAGGACCTGCAGGGCCGGCGCATCGCCACCGAGGCCGTGGGCATGACCCGGCGTTTCCTCGCGCAGCACGGGGTGCAGGCGAACGTCGAATTCTCCTGGGGTGCGACCGAGGTCAAGCCGCCCATCCTCGCCGACGCGATCGTGGACGTATCCGAGACCGGCGCCTCGCTGCGCGCGAACAACCTCAAGATCATGCACGTCGTGCTGGAGAGCACGCCGCGCTTCATCGCCTGCCACGAATCGCTCAAGGACGGCTGGAAAAGCGCGAAAATCGACTGCGTGCTGATGCTGCTCAAAGGGGCCATTGCGGCGGCGTCGCGGGTGCTGCTGTCGATGAACCTGCCGCGCGACAAGGTCGATGCGGTGCTGCAGATCCTGCCGGCCCTGGCGACGCCCACGGTGTCCACGCTGGCCGACCCGCACTGGGTGGACCTGTCCACGGTGGTCGAGGAAAAGAAAGTGCGCGAGCTGATCCCGCGGCTCTACGCCGCGGGGGCGCGCGGCATCATCGAGCTGCCGCTGAACAAGATCGTCGAATAGCCGCGCGCGCCGCCGCTGCCGATCTGCGTGCTATCCTTCGCGCTTATCCCCGTGCTTCGCGCCGGCGGCGAGAAACACCGCGCTGGCGCGCACGATGCGCTCGCCGTCCACCACGATGTAGCAATTCGCGAACGACAGGCGGCTGCCCTGCTTCTGAATGTCGACATGCGCTTCCAGCCAGTCCCCGGCTTTGGCAGTCCCGGCGAAGTCCAGCGTCAGGTTCGCCGTAACCAGGTTGCGCGGAGGATCGGAGGCGAAGGCCATGGCATAGCCCAGCGCGACATCGGCCAGGGTCGCGAGTATGCCGCCGTGCACAGTGGCGCGGGAATTGCAGTGTTTCGCTTCCGCTCTCAGGCCCAGCACCCGCTGACCGCCCTCGCCGCGCGTGTAGAGCGGGCCGATCAGATCCAGCGCCGGGCTGTGCCTGGCCAGCGGCCTGAAGCCCTGCGGCGCGTTTGTCGTTTCCTGGCCGGCATTCATGGTTCGTGCACCTGGTCGCAAAGTGGCGGAAGCGACCAGCATTGTACGTGCAGACGCATTGACGCAGCGCAAGCCGGCCAGGCGGGAAGAATGATACAAATCGTGGCCCGCAGGCGCACTGCGGACACCCCGAAAAGAATGCAGGCCAATCTCACGCTCAACACACCACGGAGAAATCATGAAACTGCTGCACAAACTGGCGCTCGCGCTCGCGTTCGCCGCAATCGCATTCGGCGCGCAGGCGCAGAACTACCCGAGTAAACCGATCAGGCTGGTGTGCCCGTTCCCGCCGGGCGGTGCCGTAGACATCGCCTCGCGCGCGGTCGCGCACGAACTGCAGCAGGTCCTGGGACAGCCGGTCACCGTCGACAACCGCCCCGGCGCGGGCGGCAACATCGGCGCCGATGCCGCGGCCAAATCCGCACCCGACGGCTACACCCTGCTCATGACCACGTCCGGGATCATGGCGATCAATCCGGCGCTGTATTCGAAGCTGCCATTCGACACGGTCAAGGACTTCGCCCCGGTATCGGTGCTGGTGTCCCTGAACAACGTGCTGGTGGTGAATCCATCGGTCCCGGCGAAATCGGTGAAGGAATTGATAGCGCTGGCAAAAGCCCAGCCAGGCAAGCTCACCTATGCCTCCAGCGGCAACGGCACCAGCATTCATCTTTCGGGCGAGCTGTTCAAGTCGATGACCGGCGTGGACCTGCTGCACATTCCGTACAAAGGCAGCTCACCCGCCGTCACCGACCTGCTCGGCGGACAGGTGAACATGATGTTCGACAACATCCCTTCGTCGCTGCCGCACATCCGCGCGGGCAAACTGCGCGCGCTCGCCGTGACCGGCTCGAAGCGCTCGCAGCTGCTGCCCGATCTCCCGACCATTGCCGAAGCCGGCGTTCCGGGCTATGACTCCTACGTCTGGTTCGGCATCGTGGCCCCCGCAGGCACTCCGCCCGATATCATCGCCAAGCTGAACGCCACCCTGGTGAAAATCGCGGCGACGCCGGCGTTCCGCGACCGCCTGAGCGCGCAGGGCTACGACGTGCTGAGTACGACGCCGGAGCAGATGGCGGCCAGCATACGCGGCGAAATCGCCAAATGGGGCAAGATCGTGAAAGCCTCCGGCGCACACGTCGACTGAGCCTTACCCGCGGGGGCCCGGCACCTGTTCCGCCCCCGCGCCGGTCGCGACACCGCGGAATTCAAGCTGGCTGAATCCGCGGCCCGCGCATATAGGTGTAACTACACGTATATGCTATGATCGCGCCATGTCTCCCGCCTCCGCCGTCCCGAGCTTCGGCTGCACCTGCGCCAGGATGCGCAAGCTCACGCGCCGCCTGACGCGTATTTACGACGCCCACCTCGCGCCCCAGGGAATCAAGGTCACCCAGTATTCCCTGCTCGCCAACGCTGCCAGGGGCGAGCGCACCCTGACCGAGTTCGCCGCCGAACTCGAAATGGACCGCAGCACCCTGAGCCGCAACCTCGCGCCGCTGGCGGCGCAGGGCTGGGTGCGCGTAGCCGTCGGCGCCGACCCGCGCAGCCGCAGCATCAGCGTCACCTCGGCCGGGCGGCGCAAGCTGAAAGCGGCATTGCCGCTGTGGCGCAAGGCGCAGTGCGAAATCGAATCGGTGCTCGGCGCCAGCGGCGTCGGCGAATTGCACCAGACCATCAGGCACGCACTTTCCGCTCTTCCCAACCCGACAGGAAAACTCCCATGAGCGCCAAACGCCAATACTGGATGCTGGTCATATCCGCGGCGCTGATACTCGCGGTGACCATGGGCATACGCAACGCGATGGGCCTGTTCGTGTCTCCGCTCAACACCTCCAGCGGCCTGGGCATCGTTACCATCAGCCTCGCGCTCGCGGTAGGCCAGTTCGTCTGGGGCGCGGCACAGCCGATATTCGGCGCGCTCGCCGACCGCGCCGGCCCGGTGCGGATCATCGCCGTCGGCGCGGTCATGCTCGCGCTGGGACTGACGGCGACGCCGTTCATGCACTCCAGTTTCGGGCTGATCTTCTTCCTCGGCGTCGTGTCCGCGGCCGGCGCGGGCGGCGGCAGCTTCTCCATCCTCATCGGAGCCGCGGCGCAGCGCCTGCCGGCCGAACGCCGCGCCTTCGCCTCGGGCTTCATCAATGCCGGCGGATCCTTCGGCCAGTTCATTTTCGCCCCGCTGGCGCAGGCCCTGATCAGCGCATTCGGCTGGATCACCGCGCTGCTCTCGCTCGCGGCTTCCGCCCTGCTCACCATACCGCTGGCGCTGCCGCTGCGCGACAGGCACAGCGGTGCGCCGACGGTGCACACCGGCAGCATCAGCCTGTCCGAGCAGACGCTGATCGCATTCAAGGACCGCAGCTATCTGTGCCTGCACGCGGGGTTTTTCACCTGCGGCTTTCACATCGCCTTCCTCGTCACCCACCTGCCGGGCGAGGTGGCGCTGTGCGGACTGCCGGCCTCGGTCTCCGCCGCTTCGCTCGCCATCATCGGCCTCGCCAACATCGCCGGCAGCCTCGGCGTCGGCTGGCTGGCGCAAACCTACCGCATGAAGTATCTGCTGTTCTGGGTCTACGGCGTCCGCGCGATCGCAATCAGCTTCTACCTGATAGTGCCGCACACCGCGCTCACCTTCTATATGTTCGCGGGCGTGCTGGGCTTGAGCTGGCTCGCCACGGTGCCGCCGACCGCGGGCCTGGTAGGCAAGCTGTTCGGCACGCGCTATCTCGCCACCCTGTTCGGCTTGACGCTGCTGTCGCACCAGATCGGCGGCTTCTTCGGCGCCTGGCTCGGCGGGCTGGCGGTCGCGGCGAGCGGCAACTACGACTGGATGTGGTATGCGGACATCGCGCTCGCGGCGGCCGCCGCGCTGGTCAACCTGCCGATACGCGAAGCGCAGCCCAGGCTGGCTGCCGCGGCGGCCTGAACGGAGGTGCTGGCATGAGCACGGAAAAAGCAATCCTGGTGGTCGGCGCCGGCGACGCAACCGGCGGCGCGATTGCGCGCCGCTTCGCGCGCGAAGGCTATATCGCCTGCGTCACGCGCAGGCAGGCGGACAAGCTCGCGCCGCTGGTGGCGCGGATCGAGGCCGAGGGCGGCAAAGCCCGCGCCTTCGGCTCCGACGCGCGCAAGGAAGACGCGGTGGCGCAGCTGTTCGCGCAGATCGAGCAGGAGGTCGCGCCGCTCGAAGTCGTGGTGTTCAACATCGGCGCCAATGTGCGCTTCCCCATCACCGAAACCACCGCGCGGGTGTATTACAAGGTGTGGGAAATGGGCTGCTTTGCCGGTTTTCTCGTCGGGCGCGAAGCTGCCAAAGTCATGCTGCCGCGGGAACGCGGCTCGATTTTTTTCACCGGCGCCACGGCCAGCATGCGCGGCAGCAGCGGCTTTGCCGCCTTCGCCGGCGCCAAGCACGCGCTGCGCGCTCTGGCGCAGAGCATGGCGCGCGAGCTCGGACCCAAAGGCATCCACGTGGCGCAGATCATCATCGACGCCGCCATCGACACCGAGTTCATCCGCGAAAACTTTCCGCAGCGCTACGCCCTCAAGGAGCGCGAGGGCATCGTCGATCCGGACGCCATCGCGGAGAGCTATTGGCAATTGCACCGACAGCCGCGCAGCGCCTGGACGCACGAAATGGATTTGCGCCCGTGGATCGAAACCTGGTAGCAAAACCCGGAGGAAGCATTGCCATGACAAAGACAGTCGAGTTCTACTTCGATTTCGGCAGCCCCTATTCCTACCTCGCCTACAAGGCACTGCCGGCAATCGCCGCCAGGAACGGTGCGCAGATCGCCTGGCGGCCGATGTTGCTAGGCGGCGTGTTCAAGGCCACCGGCAATCACAGCCCGGTCGAGATCCCGGCCAAAGGCAAATGGCTGCAGCAGGACCTCGAGCGCTGGGCGGCGCGTTACGCGGCGCCGTTCCGGCGCAATCCGCATTTCCCGATCAATACGCTCGTGCTGATGCGCGGCGCCGCCGGCGTGCAGCTGCGCGGCCTCGACTTCGCGCGCTACACCGAAGCGATGTTCAGTGCGATGTGGGAGCAGGCGCGCAATCTGGGCGATTTGCGCGAGGTTGCCGCGGTGCTGAGCGCGGCCGGCTTCGATCCGGCCGCGTTCGAGACGCTGGTCGGCGACCCGGCGGTGAAGGACAAGCTCAAAACAGATACCGAACAGGCGGTGGCGCGCGGCGTGTTCGGCGCACCGACCTTCTTCGTCGGCGAGGACATGTACTGGGGGCAGGACCGCATCGATTTCGTCGCCGAGGCCCTGGCCCGCTAGCCCGCGTTTTCGCGCCGCGCGCCCTCAGCAGATGCGCGGCAGCTGATCGCCAGCGAGCCAGTCGACGATGCGCCTGCCGCCAAGGGCGGTGCCGAGCTGCACGAACTGGTGCGAATCGGCGACGACTTCGCCGATCAGCGCCGCATCGCGCGCAAGGGGATGCGCGCGCATTGCCGCAAGCAGTCGCGCCGCGTCGGCGGCCGCGCACACGGCAACGAGCTTGCCCTCGTTGGCGACATTGAGCGGATCCAGTCCGAGCAGCTCGCACGCCGCGGCAACCACAGCGTTCACCGGGATCGCGCTCTCGCGCAGCATCATGCCCACGCCCGACTGCGCCGCGATTTCGTTGAGCGCCGCCGCCAGGCCGCCGCGCGTGGGATCGCGCAGGCAGCGTATATCGGCACCGGTGGCGAGCATGGCGGCGACCAGACCGTTCAGCGCGGCGGTGTCGGAGGCTATCGGCGCGTCGAAGGCGAGGTTCTCGCGCTTGCTCATGACTGCCACGCCGTGATCGCCGATGCTGCCCGAGACCAGCACCGCATCGCCCGGCCGCGCCCGGCCGCCGCCGATCTCCAGGCCCTGCGGCAGCACGCCCACGCCGGTTGTGCTGATGAACACGCCATCGCCCTTGCCACGCTCGACCACCTTGGTGTCGCCCGACACCACCGGCACCCCCGCCGCGCGCGCCGCCTGCGCCATGGACGCCACGATGCGCGCCAGCTGCGCCAGCGCAAAGCCCTCCTCGAGTATGAATGCCGCGCTCAGGTACAAGGGCGTTGCGCCCATCATGGCGACATCGTTGACCGTGCCGTTCACCGCGAGGCTGCCGATGTCGCCGCCGGGAAAGAACAGCGGCGACACCACGTGGCTGTCGGTGGACATGACCAGCCGGCCCGGCCTGCCCGCGAGCAGCGGCAGCGGCAGCACCGCGCCGTCATTGCCCTGACCCAGGTAGTCGTTGCCCAGGTGCAGCGCGAACAACTCGGCCACCAGCTGCAGCATGGCGCGCCCGCCGGAGCCGTGGCTCATGTCCACCTTGCCGTGCTGCAGATCCAGCGCGGGCGCGTAGCCTCTTTTCGCAATCGCCATCAGACTTTGTCCCGGTAGCGCCCGTAGCTGTAGTGCGCGGCGCACGCGCCTTCGCTGCTGACCATGCACGCGCCGACCGGATTCTGCGGCGTGCACGCGCTGCCGAAGATCCTGCAGTCCTGCGGCCGCTTGAGTCCGCGCAGGATCGCGCCGCATTCGCAGGCCTTGTTGTCGGGAACCGCGCGGTACTCGAGCGCAAAGCGCCGCTCGGCATCGAATGCCGCGTAGTCCGCGCGGATGCGCAGCGCCGAATCGGGCAGAACCGAAAGCCCGCGCCATTCGAATTCGGGACGCAGCTCGAACACTTCCGCCATGCGCTGCTGCGCCTTGAGGTTGCCCTCACGGCTGACCGCGCGCGCGAACTCGTTCTCGACCTCGGCGCGCCCTTCGTTCAATTGCCGCAGCAGCATCAGGATCGCCTGCATCACGTCCAGCGGCTCGAAGCCGGCGATCACCACCGGCTTGCGGTAGTGCGCAGCGACGAATTCATAGGGCCGGGTGCCGATCACCGTGGACACATGCGCCGGACCGACGATGCCGTCGATGGCCGGCGCGGCCGATCGGCCGGCTTCGGGCGAGGCGAGAATGCTGCGTATCGCCGCCGGGGTCAGCACATGGCAGCACAGCACGCTGAAGTTGCCCAGACCCTCGCGCTGCGCCTGCTGGATCGCCAGCGCAGTCGGCGGCGTGGTGGTCTCGAAGCCGATGGCGAAAAACACGACCTCGCGCTGCGGATGCTGGCGCGCGATCTGCAGCGCATCCAGCGTCGAGTACACCATGCGTATGTCGCCGCGACGCTCGCCCACGCCCGCCTTGGCCTTCATCAGCGACAGACTGCCCGACGCGGGCACGCGCAGGGTATCGCCGTAGGTGCACAGGATCACGCCACGTTCCAGGGCGAGTTCGATCGCCATGTCGATGCGCCCGATCGGCAGCACGCACACCGGGCAGCCGGGCCCGTGCACCATGCGCAGGTTTTCGGGCAGCAGATCGTCCAGGCCGTAGCGCGATAGGGCGTGGGTGTGGCCGCCGCAGAATTCCATCAGGCTGTAGCGGCGGCCGCGCCCGGCCGCGGCCGCGGCCGCAATCTTGCCCGCCAATGATTGCGCCAGCGCGCCGTCGCGGAATTCGTCTATGTACTTCACTGCGCCGCCGGGTTTTCCAGAGAGGCCGCTGCGTTCAGCTCGGCAAACAGCGCCAGCGTCTTTTCGGCCTCCTCGGGATCGAGCTTGGACAAGGCGTAGCCCACATGCAGGATCACGTAGTCGCCGACGCTCACATCGTCGAGCAGGGCCAGCGATATTTCCTTCCTGACGCCGTCCAGGTCGACGCGCGCGGTCTGGCCCGGACCGATCTCCACTACCTTGACCGGAATCGCCAGGCACATGTCATGGCTCCAGGGACTGCATCGCCACCCAGGCCTGCCCGAGCGCGATGGAGGCGTCCCCGGGCGAAAGGCGCAGCGGTGCAAGCACGGTCATGCCCGCGTGTTCCAGGTTCTGTCTCAGCCTGAGGGACAAGAGGGAATTGAGGAAGCAGCCGCCGCCCCAGGCGAGAGTACGCAGGCCGCGCGCCTGCGCCGCGTGTTCCACCCATGCGGCCAACGCCGCAGCGAGCGTCGCGTGAAAACATGCGGCGGCCCGGTCCGCGTCCGCCCCCGGCTCCAGGTCTGCGAGCAGCGGCAGCAAGTCGAGGCGCCCTTGCGCATCGATGCACCAGCCGTCGCGCATCGGCCGCGGCCAGCCTTGCGCTTCGATGTGACGCGTCGCCGCCTGCTCCAGCAGCATCGCCGCCTGGGCTTCGTAGTGCATGTGCGTGCACAGGCCGAGCAGGCCCGCGGCCGCGTCGAACACCCGACCCATGCTGGAAGTGCGCGGGCAGTTGACATCGCGCGCCAGCATGGCGGCGATGGTGCCGGCTCCGGGCTGGCGCAGGCGCGCGGCGATATCGGCATTGCGGCCCGTCTCGTGCAGCACCCCGGCGGCCATGCGCCAGGGCTCGCGCGCGGCGCGGTCGCCGCCGGGCAAAGGCAGCGGCCGCAGATGTCCCAAGCGCTCGCAGCGCCCGGCTTCGAGCTGCAGCAGTTCTCCGCCCCAGGCGCTGCCATCCGGCCCCAGCCCGATCCCGTCCAGCGCCAGCCCGATGACTGGCGCGCGCACGCCGTGCTCGGCGCAAACGGCCGCGATATGCGCGTGGTGGTGCCCCACGCCCAGCGTCGGCAGGCCATGCGCGGCGGCAAAATCCAGGGCGGCGCGCGTGCTGTAGTAGTCCGGATGCAGATCGTGCGCGACGATTTCCGGTTTGACCTCGAGCAATTCGAGCATGCGCTGCACCGTCTCGTCGAGGAAGGCGCAGGTCGCGGCATTGTCCAGGTCGCCGATGTGCGGCGACATGAAGGCCTCGCCGCCGCGCAGGACGCAGGCGCCGCTCTTCAGCTGCGCGCCGAAAGCCAGCACCGGCGGCCCGGCCTGCGCGAGGCGAATGGCGCCAGGCGCGTAGCCGCGGCTGCGCCGGATGAATTGCGCGCCCTGGCCCAAGGGTCGAATCACGCTGTCGTCGCAGCGGCACACGATGTCGCGCTCATGCTCCAGGACCGCGTCGGCAATGCCGGCCAGGCGCGCGCCTGCTTCGTTGTTATCGCGCACGATGGGCTCGCAGCCCGGATTGGCACTGGTCATTACCAGCAGCAGTTCCTGCGCGGCCGAGAGCCAATCGGTGCCGGCCGGCCGGCCTGCGGCCTCGTGGAACAGCAGATAGTGGATCGGCGTGGTCGGCAGCAGCACGCCGAGCCAGATCAGCCCGGGCGCCACGCCGGCCAGCGCCGCAGCGCTTCCCGGCTGGGCGCGCAGCAGCACGATCGGGCGTTCGGCGCTTTCCAGCAGCGCACGCTCCTGCGGCGCAACCAGCGCATAGGGAGCGAGACTGGCGACATTGGCGGCCATCAGCGCAAGCGGCTTTTGTTCCCGCTGCTTGCGCCGCCGCAGGCGCGCCACCGCTTCGGCATTGCGCGCATCGCAGGCGAGATGGAACCCGCCCAGTCCTTTGATGGCGACGATGCCGCCCTCCCGCAGCAGGCGCAGGCTCGCGGCGATCGGGTCGCCGTCGATGGCCTGTCCCTGCGCATCGAGCAGCGACAGGCGTGGGCCGCAGGCCGGGCAGCAGATTGTTTCGGCGTGAAAGCGCCGGTCGGCCGGCGCGCCGTATTCCGCCGCGCAATCCGGGCACAGCGGGAACGGCGCCAGGCTGGTCTGTGGCCGGTCGTAAGGCAGCGCGCGCGTCACCGTATAGCGCGGGCCGCAGTGGGTGCAGGTGATGAAGGCGTGGCGCCAGCGTCGGCCGCGCGGATCGAACATCTCGCTCAGGCAGTGTGCGCACACCGCCACGTCCGCGCCGATCGACGTGGCCGCGCGTCCGCCGCGGCTTTCCATGATGCTGAAGCGGTCCGCGCCTTCGGGCGTCGCATTGCAGTCTTCGACCGAGTCCACGCGCGCCAATGGCGGCGCCTCGGCGCGCAAACGCCGCAGCAGCAACGCGATGTTCGCGCTCTCGCCCTCGGCTGCGATCTCGACGCCCGCGCCGTCATTGCGCACCCAGCCGCCCAGATCGAGCTCGCGCGCGAGGCGCCAGACGAAGGGCCGGAAACCGACGCCCTGGACAACGCCGGCTACGCGGATGCGGCGGGCGGCGACCGGCAGGGCAGCGCTCAAGCCGGCCGTCCCGAGGCCTGCGCCTCCAGCTCGGCGATCCTGCGCTTCAGGCCGGCCACGGTTTCGCGCCTTGCGGCGCGCGCCGCGGCGACGCCGTCCTGCAGGAATTCCAGCCATTCACCCATGCCCTCGCCGCTGCGCGCGGAAACGCAAATGACGCGCAGGTCCGGCTTGACCTGATGGGCGTATCCGATGGCTGCCTCAAGGTCGTAGTCCAGGTGCGGCAGCAGATCGGTCTTGTTCAGCAGCATCAGGCCGGCGGCGCGGAACATGTCGGGATACTTGATCGGCTTGTCCTCGCCCTCGGTTACCGACAGGATCACCACCTTGTGCGCCTCGCCCAGATCGAAGGCAGCCGGACACACCAGGTTGCCGACATTCTCGATCAGCAGCAGCGCGCCCTCCGCCGGCTGCAGATGCTGCAGCGCGTGCCCGACCGTGTGCGCGTCCAGATGGCAGCCCTTGCCGGTATTGATCTGGATTGCCGGCGCGCCGGTGGCGCGGATGCGATCGGCGTCCTGGCTGGTCTGCTGGTCGCCGACGATGACCGCCACCGGCTGTTCTTGCAGCATCGTGATGGTCTTGCACAGCAGCGTCGTCTTGCCCGAACCCGGGCTGGAGACCAGGTTGAGCGCAAAGATGCCGCGCTCGCCCAGGCTCTGGCGGTTTTGCGCTGCATAGGCATTGTTCTTGGCGAGGATGTCCTGTTCGATCTGCACCCTGCGCCGTGCGTCCACGCCAGGCGCATGCGCATGTTCGTGGCTGTGGACGGTGCCGTCGGCATGCGCGTGCACCGGTCCCTCATGCGCGGCATCGCCGCCTATGCGCGCTTCATCGATACCGCAGCCGCAGCTCGTGCACATACCATTCTCCTATCCGACTTCCAGCTCCTTGACGCGCATCTCGGTGCCACCGGTCACCCGTACCTGATAGCCGCCGCAGCGCGGGCAGACGCCAATGGCTTCGGTCAGGGCGACGCTGGCGGCGCAGTCCGCACACCAGCCGGAACCCGGCGTCGCAATCACTTCGAGCCGCGCGCCTTCGGCAAGGCTGCCGCGCGCCACCGCATCGAAGCAGAATTTCATCGCTTCGGCCTCGACCCCGGCGAGCTGGCCGATTTCGAGCCAGACCGCGGTGACCCGGGAGAACGCCTGCGCGCGCGCCGCCTCCTCGATCAATTGCAGGACCCCTTCGGCCAAGGACATTTCATGCATGACATGCGGTCGCGTGGTTGCGGCGGAGCGCCCGGACGATGCGCTTTGCCCGCGCCCAGGCCCGATTCGATGATCCCGCCAGTTATCAATAATAGACGCGGGCCGCATCCCGGGCTTTGCGCGGCATCAAGCTTCGCGTCTGCGGCCTGTCGGCGCCGCGCACCTCTGCCTTGACAATATTTGCCTAGGCAATTAGCATCCATTCCCTTTTCCGCGCGATTTTCGGCGATGCAGCCCATCTACGACATCGAAAGTTTCCGCCCCAGCCAGGCCATCGGCGCCCACATCGGCCGCGCGCGCCGTACCATCGTCGAGGCGATTGATCAGGAACTCGCGCCACTGGACATCAGCCACGCACAATGGATCGTGGTGATGCTGCTCGGCGACGGCGCTGCGGCCACCGCGGCCGAGCTGTGCAAGATCCTGATCTACGACCCGGGCGCGATGACGCGGCTGCTGGACCGGCTGGAAAAAAAGGGCGTGCTGCGGCGCGCGCGCATCAAGGGCGACCGCCGCGCGGTGCGCCTGGAGCTGACCGCCGAGGGCGCAAAGCTGTACCCGCGGATAGTCGAAGCGCTGGTGCAGGTGTTCAACCACCTGCTGCGCGGCTTCAGCAGTAGCGAAGTGCGCCAGCTCGAACAGCTGCTCGGCCGCATGGTGGCCAACGCGTGAAGCGCGGCCTACTCCGGCCACGGCGAATGACGCCCGGCGCCCGCAGCGCTGCGGCTGCCGCGCTCGCCCTGCTTGCGGCTGGCTGCGCCAGCTTCGGCGGCCTCGCGCCCAGCACACAGCGCACCGATGCCGCCACGCTGGCGGCGAAAAACACGCTGGCCGAGGCAAGACTGTCCGCGGCCTGGCCGCAGGCGGACTGGTGGCGGCGCTTTGGCGATGCGCAGCTCGACACGCTGATCGCCGAAGCGCTGGCGGGCAACCCCGGCATCGGCAGCGCACGCGCGCGCATCGACAAGGCGCGCGCACTCGCATCGGCTTCCGGCGCCGCGCTCGCGCCGCAGGCAAATGCGCTCGCCAACGTCACGCGCCAGCGCTATTCGAGCAACGGCATTTTCCCGCCGCCGATCGCAGGTTCCTGGTACACGCAGACCGATCTCGCCGCAAGCTTCAGCTATGAACTCGACCTGTGGGGCCGCAATCGCGCGGCCTACGATGCCGCGCTGGGCCAGGCGCGCGCGGCCGAAGTCGACGCCTATGCCGTGCGCCTGCTGCTTGCGGCGGGCGTCGCGCGCGCCTACGCGCAGCTCGCGCGCAGCTTCGAGCAGCTCGATCTTGCGCGCGACATGCTGGCGCAGCGCCAGACCACGCTCGATCTCACGCAGCAGCGCGTTGCCGCCGGGCTGGACTCCGAGCTCGAGCTGAAGCAGGCCGAAGGCTCGATCCCGGCGGCGCGCGCGCGCATCGCGCAGCTGGAGGAGGAAATCGCGCTCGGGCGCAATCTGCTTGCCGCACTGCTCGGCCAGGGGCCCGACCGCGGCCGCGCCATCGCGCGCCCCCAGCTCAAGGCACAGGCAATTGCGCTGCCCTCGGTACTGCCCGCGGACCTGCTCGGGCGGCGGCCGGATGTCGTGGCGCAGCGCTGGCGCGTGGAGTCGGCGCGGCGCGACATCGACGCGGCCAAGGGCCAGTTCTATCCCAACCTCAATCTGAGCGCGCTGGTTGGCTTGGAGAGCATCACCTTCTCGAAGCTGCTCACCGCGCGCAGCGAAGACCCCGCCTTCGGCCCGGCGCTGCGCCTGCCGCTGTTCGACGGCGGACGCCTGCGTGCAAATCTCGCTGCGAAGGATGCTGACTACGACCTGGCGGTCGGGCAGTACAACCAGACGCTCGTCGACGCGCTGCGCGAGGTGGTGGACCAGATCGCTGCGCTCAAATCGCTGGATGCGCAAAGCGCCGAAGCCGAGCGCGCGCTTGCGAGCGCGGGAGCGGCCTACGCGCTCGCGACCGAGCGCTATCGCGCCGGGCTCGCCAGCTATCTGCAGGTGCTCGCGGCCGAGGTGCCGCTGCTCGAACAGAAGAGCTTGCGCGTGAACCTGCGCGCGCGCGAACTGGATGTCTCGATCGACCTGATCCGCGCACTTGGCGGCGGATTCGAGGAAACGGGCGCGCCGGGCGCGTCCTGATGCGGCAAAGAGAAAGGTAATGCGATGAACCAAGACGACAAGCCAGGCGCGGCGCCCCCGAACGGGCGGCGCGCGCGCCTGCTGCAAATGCTGATCGGCCTGTTCCTGATTGCGGGCATAGGCTACGGCGTCTACTGGACACTGGTTGCCCGCTATATCGAGTCCACCGACGACGCCTATGTCGGCGGCAATCTGGTGCAGATTACACCCCAGGTCGCCGGCACGGTGCTCGCTATCGGCGCGGACGACACCGATTTCGTCAAGACCGGCCAGGTGCTGGTCCAGCTCGACCAGGCCGACGCGCGCATCGCGCTGGATCAGGCCGAGGCCGCCCTCGCGCGCAGCGTGCGCCAGGTGCGCAATACCGTGGCCACGACCGCGCAGATCGAGGCCAACGTGGCGCAGCGCGAAGCCGAAATCGAGCGTGCACGCGCCGACCTCGCGCGGCGCGCCCCGCTTGCCGCGAGCGGCGCGCTTCCAGCCGAGGAATTGCAGCATGCACGCGACACGCTGGCGGGAAGCCGCGCCGCGCTGGACGCGGCCGAGCAGCAGCTGGCCGCGCACAAGACCCTGATCGACCACACCACCGTGGCGTCCCATCCTGACGTGCGCGCCGCCGCCGCGCGCGTGCGCGAAGCCTATCTGGCCTATGCGCGCACTGCCCTGCCTGCGCCCGTGTCGGGCGTCGTCGCCAAGCGCAGCGTGCAGCTCGGCCAGCGCGTCGCACCGGGTATGGCGCTGATGGCGGTGGTCCCTCTCGACGAAGTGTGGGTGGACGCGAACTTCAAGGAACGGCAGATGCTCAATCTGCGCCTCGGCCAGCCGGTCAGGCTGCACGCCGACATTTACGGCAGCGCGGTGGAATTCCACGGGCACCTGGCCGGATTCGGCGCCGGCACCGGCAGCGCCTTCGCGCTGCTGCCGCCGCAGAACGCGACCGGAAACTGGATCAAGGTGGTGCAGCGCGTGCCGGTGCGCATTGCGCTCGATCCGGCCGAACTGGCGCAGCATCCGCTGCGGCTCGGCCTGTCCATGGAGGTCGATGTAGACACGCATGATCGCGGCGGCGAGCGCCGCGCCGGCGCCGCGCGCACGGAGCCGGCGTACCGCACCAAAGTCTATGTCGCGCCGGACCAGATCGCCGAGCAGCGTGTCGCCGCGATCATTGCCGCCAACGAGGGCGGCGATCGCGCGGCGCAGCAGGCGCGGCCGCGCACACGCTAGAAGCGGAACCCCGGGGCACGCATGAGCGACAGCGAAGACTACGCCGAGCACAAGACGCCGGTGCTGCTGACGCTGCTGCTGGCGATGGCCACCTTCATGCAGGTGCTCGACCTGACCATCGCAAACGTGTCCCTGCCAGCGATCACCGGCGACCTGGGCGCGGCGACCAGCCAGGGCGCCTGGGTGATCACGTCCTACGCCGTGGCCAACGCGATCACCGTGCCGCTCACCGGCTGGCTCTCGGATCGTTACGGCCAGGCGCGCATGTTCACCATCGCGACGTCCTTGTTCACTTTCGCGTCGCTGCTGTGCGGACTGTCCTGGAGCCTGCCCGTGCTGATCAGCGCACGCGTGCTGCAGGGCGCCATGGCCGGCTTCATGGTGCCGCTGTCGCAGGCGCTGCTGATCCGCAATTACCCGCCGGAAAAGCGCGGCATGGCGCTCGCCATCTGGGGCATGACCGTGGTGGTGGCGCCCATCGTCGGTCCGCTGCTGGGCGGCTGGATCACCGACAACGCGCATTGGGAATGGATTTTCTTCATCAATCTGCCCATAGGCGTGATCGCCGCGTTCGGCGTGTGGCAGCTGCTCAAGGACCGCGAGACGCCGCTGCGCCGCCGGCCGCTGGACCGCGTCGGCGTGGCGCTGCTGGTGACCTGGGTCGGCTGCCTGCAGGTGCTGCTGGACAAAGGCAACGAGCTCGACTGGCTGAGCTCGAATTTCATCGTCGTGCTGACGGTGATCGTGGTGGTGAGCTTCAGCCTGTTCCTGGTGTGGGAACTCACCGACGCGCATCCGATCGTCGATCTGGAGCTGTTTCGCCACCGCAATTTCGGCATGAGCGCGCTGGCGCTGAGCCTCGCCTACGGCGTATTCCTCGGCACCATGGTGATCCAGTCGCTGTGGCTGCAGACGCAGCTGGGCTATACCGCGCAGTGGGCCGGCTACGCGCTCGCACCGGTGGGCATTTTCGCCGTGCTGCTCGCCCCCCTGGTGGGCCGCGGCCTGCAGCACATAGACCCGCGCCGTTTCGCCACCACCGCTTTCATCGTTTTCGCCACCTGTTTCTTCTGGCGCACCCACTTCACCACCGGCGCGGACTTTATCACCATTGCCTCGCCGCAGCTGCTGCAGGGCGTGGCGGTATCCATGTTCTTTGCGCCCCTGGTGAGCATCAACATCGGCGGCATTGCGCCCGAGCGCATGGCTTCGGCGGCCGGCACGCAGAACTTCCTGCGCACCATGTGCGGCAGCTTCGGCACTTCGCTCGCGGTCGCGCTCTGGACGCGGCGCGAATCGCTGCACCGCTCGCAACTGGCCGAGCATATCAACGCCTACGACCCGCAAAGCACGCTGTTCTCCGAGCGCCTGGGCGCCGTCGGCATGCCGCCGGACCAGATCCACGCAGTGCTCGATCGCCTGCTCTCCGGACAGGCCAATATGCTCGCCACCAATGACGTGTTCTGGCTCTGCGGCTGCCTGCTGATCCTGCTGATACCGGTGATCTGGCTGGCCAAACCGCCATTCGGCCGGTCCAGCCCGGTGGCGGCCGACTAGTCCGGCGCTGCGCTCGCGCTTGCCGGAAGGACTGCAGGCCGCGACCAGCAAGCGGCTGCGGCGAGGGCGCCTGATGCGGCATAATGCCTGTTTTCGGCACCATTACCTCGAAGGCAAACCCCATGTCCCATGACGCCCCCCCTTCCCCAGTCGGCGCGATTCCCAATCAGACGCGAGACCTCGCGGCACAGCTTTACGTGGCGCTTGCCGGCCGCGCCATGCTTCCGAGCGAAAAGGTCAAACCCAACCCCGTGGATTTGGCCAAGTACTGCTACAAGCTGGCCGAGGCATTCCAGAGCATAGAGGCCGATGCCCAGAAAGACGCCCTCGCCAAGATGGCCAAGTACGACGTCAAGGTCGACGATATGACCAGCTGGAAGAAATAGCGCCGCTCAGCCCGCGCGTTTCTTCAGCGCTTCCAGCATCGGCGTAATCAGGTCCATGGGCACCGGGAACACGATGGTCGAAGCCTTGTCGCCTGCGATCACTCCCAGAGTCTGCAGGTAGCGCAACTGCATGGCTTCAGGCTGCTGCGACAGCACCTGCGCTGCCTGCAGCAGTTTTTCCGAGGCCTGCAACTCGCCCTCGGCGTGGATCACCTTGGCGCGGCGTTCGCGCTCGGCCTCGGCCTGGCGCGCGATCGCGCGCACCATCGATTCGTTCAGATCCACATGTTTGATTTCGACCGTGGTTACCTTGATGCCCCAGGCATCGGTCTGGGTGTCCAGCGTCCGTTGGATATCGAGGTTGAGCTTCTCGCGCTCGGCGAGCAGCGCATCGAGCTCGTGCTTGCCCAGCACCGCGCGCAGCGTGGTCTGGGCGAGCTGGCTGGTCGCTTCAAGGAAGTTCACCACCTGGATGATCGCCTTCTGCGGATCGACCACGCGGAAATACACCACCGCGTTGACCTTGACCGAGACGTTGTCGCGCGTAATTACGTCCTGCGGCGGCACGTCCAGCACCACGATGCGCAGGTCCACCCGCACCATTTGCTGTATCGCCGGGATCAGGAAGATCAGCCCCGGCCCCTTCACCGCCCAGAAGCGCCCGAGCTGGAACACCACGCCGCGCTCGTACTCGCGCAGGATGCGCAGCGACGCCGCCAGCAGCACCACGACGAGGATGACCACGCCTAAGCCGAAGTTGAGCACCATGATTCAATCTCCCTCGTTGGAATCCGGAATCACATCGAGCACCAGGCCGTCGATCGCCGCGACGCGCACGCGCTGGCCGGCCTGGAGCGGCGTGGCGCTGCGCACGCGCCAGTTCTCGCTGTGCACCCGCGCCCAGCCCTCGCGCTCGAACGGTTCCAGCACTTCGCCCTGCGCGCCCACCAGTTCCTCGCGTCCGCTTACCACCGGGCGCCGGCGCGCCCGCAGCACCGCGCCGAGGACGAAAAACAGGAAGGCTGCGCTGGCCGCGGCGAAACCTCCGATCAGCGCATAGGGAATGCCGAATCCGGGAATGTCGGCGTCGAACAGCATGATGGAGCCGACTACGAATGCAATCACACCGCCGATGCCGAGCGAGCCGAAAGCGGGCAGGAATGCCTCGGCGATCATGAATGCGATGCCCAGCAGGATGAGCGCGAGGCCGGCGTAGTTCACCGGCAGCATCTGGAACGCATACAGCGCGATCAGCGCGCTGATCGCGCCGACCACGCCCGGCAGCACCATTCCGGGGTTGTAAAGTTCGAACAATATCCCGTAGATGCCGAGCAGTATCAGGATATAGGCGACGCTCGGGTCGGTGATGACGGAGAGAAAGCGGGTGCGCCAGCCGGGCTCGAACGCGGTCGCGCTGACGCCCGCCGTGGCGAGCACGCGCTCCGCGCCGCCTATCTTGAGCTTGCGCCCGTCCAGGCGTTCGAGCAGCTGCGGCACGTCGTCGGCCACGAGGTCGATGACATTGAGCTTCAGCGCTTCGGCCGAGGACAGGCTCACCGCCTCGCGCACTGCGCGCTCCGCCCATTCAGCGTTGCGCCCGCGCATCTGCGCCAGGCCGCGGATATAGGCGGAGGCATCGTGCACCACCTTGCGCGTCATCGCGCTGCTGGCGCCGGCGCCCGCGCCGTCGTTCTCCGCCTTGTTTCCGCCCTTCTTGTCCGGATTGCCGACCGGCTTGTCCTTCTCCTCGGCCCCGCCGATCTGCACCGGCGTCGCCGCGCCGAGGTTGGTGGCCGGCGCCATGGCCGCGATGTGGCTGGCGTAAAGGATATAGGTGCCGGCGCTGGCGGCGCGCGCGCCTTCGGGCGCGACGAACGCGGCCACCGGCACCGGCGAGGCGAGGATGTCCTTGATGATGGCGCGCATGGACGTATCGAGGCCGCCCGGCGTGTCCATCTGCAGCACCAGCAGCTGCGCCGCCTGCGCGCGCGCCTGTTCGATGCCGCGGTGCACGTAGTCGGCCGTGGCGGGCCCGACCGCGCCGTTCAGCGTGAGCAGCAGCACCGGGGCAGGCGCGGACGCTGCCGCCAGCCACAGCGGCCAGACGACGCCCGTTAGCAGTACACAGATTCGGCGCATGCGATCCTCGGCTCGATTCGCACTCCAACTATAGAACTTTTTGGCGCGCCCGACAGCGCTTCCGGTAAACTAGCGCTCCTCCACGGCCACCCCCAAAGACCGCAGCATGCGCGAACCCGCCGCGACCACCGTTTATCTCAAGGACTACGCCCCGCCGGCCTTCCTGATCTCCGCCGTCGATCTCGATGTGGACATACGCGAGGATCAAGCGCTGGTGCGCGCGAAACTGGCGCTCGCGCGCAACCCGAAGGCCGCCGACCTTAACGCGGCGCTGATCCTCGACGGCGAACAACTCGAGCTGCTGTCGGTGGCCCTCGATGCACGCGCGCTGGCGCCCGGCGAGTACGAACTGGGCGCGGAGAGCCTGCGCATCGCCGGGCTGCCGCAGCAGTTCGAGCTCGAAACCGTGTCGCGCATCTGTCCACAGAGGAATACTGCGCTCGAAGGCCTGTACGCTTCCAATAACGGATTTTTCACGCAATGCGAGGCCGAAGGCTTTCGCCGCATCACCTGGTTCATCGACCGGCCGGACGTGATGGCGCGCTATACCACTACCATCCACGCCGAGCGCGAGCGCTATCCGGTGCTGCTGTCCAACGGCAATCTGGTCGCCGCGGGCGAGGAAGCCGGCGGACGCCACTGGGCGAAATGGGAAGACCCCTTCCCCAAGCCCTCCTATCTGTTCGCGATGGTCGCGGCGAGACTCGACAAGCTCGAAGACCGCCATGTCACGCGCTCCGGGCGCGAGGCGAAGCTCGCCGTGTACGTCGAGCCGGGCAAACTCGACCAGTGCGGCTTCGCCATGCGCTGCCTCAAGAGCGCGATGAAATGGGACGAGGACGTGTTCGGCCTGGAGCTCGACCTCGACGGCTACATGATCGTGGCGGTGAGCGACTTCAACTCCGGCGCGATGGAGAACAAGGGCCTCAATATCTTCAATACCAAGTACGTGCTCGCGCGGCCCGACACCGCCACCGATCTCGACTACCAGAATATCGACCGCGTGGTCGCGCACGAATATTTCCACAACTGGACCGGCGACCGCGTCACCTGCCGCGACTGGTTCCAGCTATCGCTCAAGGAAGGCTTGACCGTGTTCCGCGACCAGGAATACGGCGCCGACATGTATTCGCGCGCGGTGCAGCGCATCGTCGAGGTGCGCGGGCTGCGCGCAGCGCAGTTTCCCGAGGACGCGGGCCCGATGGCGCATCCGGTGCGGCCGGCTGCCTACATGGAAATCCGCAACTTCTACACCATGACCGTGTACGAAAAGGGCGCGGAAGTGGTGCGCATGCAGCACACCCTGCTCGGGCCGGCCCTGTTCCGCAAGGGCATAGACCTGTATTTCCAGCGCCACGACGGGCAGGCGGTCACCACCGACGATTTCGTGCAGGCGATGCAGGATGCGAGCGGCATGGACCTCACGCAGTTCCGCCGCTGGTACGAGCAGGCGGGAACGCCGGTGGTGTCGGCGCGCGGCGACTACGATGCCGCCTCGAATCGCTATGTGCTCACGCTGGAGCAGTCCTGCCCGCCCACGCCGGGCCAAGCGGACAAGCAGCCTTTCCATATCCCGTTCGCGCTGGGGCTGCTCGGTCCGGACGGAGGCGATCTGCCCCTCACGCTCGAGGGCGAGGCGCCGGCGACCCCGCGCAGCGGGGAAATCACGCGCGTGCTTTCGCTCACCGAGCCGCGCCAGCGCTACGTCTTCGTCGGCGTGCCGGCGCAGCCGGTCCCCTCGCTGCTGCGCAATTTTTCCGCGCCGGTCAAGCTCCGCTACGACTACAGCGAAGCCGAGCTCAGCCATCTGATGGCACACGATGCAAACGCCTTCAACCGCTGGGAAGCCGGCCAGCGTCTGGCACTCGCGCTGATCCTGCGCGCGATCGAAAGGCGCCGCGTGGCCAAGGCAGATGCACCCCACACTGCCGGCACGCCGCAGTCTTTCATCGACGCTTTCGCGCGCGTGCTCGCCGATGCACCGCGCGATCCCGCCTTCGCCGCCGAAGCGCTGGCGCTGCCCTCCGAGGTCTATATCGCCGAACAGCTGGACGAAGTCGACCCGGATGCGATCCACGCGGTGCGCAACCACCTGCGCCGCGATCTTGCGCAAGCCCTGCGCACCGAACTGCTGGCGAGCTACCACGCGCACGCCGTGTCCGGCGCGTACAGCCCGGATGCGGCCGCCGCGGGCAGGCGCGCGCTGAGGAATCTGTGCCTGGCCTATCTGATGGAACTCGATGACGCAGAGATGCGTGCTCTGGCGCTGGCGCAATTCGAACGCGCCGACAACATGACCGATGCCATGGCGGCGCTCGGTGCGCTCGCGAACTGCGACTGTCCCGAGCGCGCGCCAGCGCTGGACGCGTTCTACGCCAAGTGGAAGCACGAACCGCTGGTGGTGGACAAGTGGCTGGCGGTGCAGGCGGGTTCGCGGCTGCCGGGCACGCTGGCCGAAGTGCAAAAGCTCTTGACGCATCCGGCCTTCGACCTGCACAACCCGAACAAGGTCTATGCGCTGATCCGCAGCTTTTGCAGCAACCACGTGCGCTTTCACGCTGCCGACGGCGGCGGCTATGACTTCCTCGCCGGGCAGGTGATCGCGATCGACGCCTTCAACCCGCAGGTTGCGGCGCGCATGGCGCGCGCCTTCGACCGCTGGCGCAAGTTCGACGCCCTGCGCCGGCGCCACGCAAGCGCCGCGCTGGAGCGCATCCGCGACACGCAAGGCCTGTCGCGCGACGTCGCCGAAATCGTGGGTAAGGCGCTGGCTTAGGAATAAGCCCAAGAATTGTCATTCCGAGCGCAGCGACGCCCCGAAGGTCTCGATCCCGCTCGACGGGAAAGTCCCCTTGGGGGAGGAATCTGCTTCTTGTAGAACGCAGGAAACAGATCCCTCGGCCTTGGGCCTCGGAATGACAATATTTGGATAGTTCGCGAGCGTTTAACGAATCTGCGCGAGCTTCTTCTGCACGCGCAGATCGAAGCGATCCAGGATAACGACCACGCGCTGGTGCGTGCCCTCACCTATGGCCTCGACCGCGTCGGCGGCCGCAACGCGGAAAGTCAGCAAGCGGCCTTCGACCTTGATCAGCTCGGCCTCCGCGCGCACGCGCATGCCCACCGGCGTCGCCGCGGTGTGGCTCACATCCAGGCGCGTGCCCAGGCTCTGCTGCCCCGGCGGCAGCAGGTGCTCGACCGCGGCCAGCGCCGCGGCCTCGATCAGATTGATCATGATCGGCGTAGCGAGCACATGCACGCGTCCGCTGCCCACCTTGGGCGCGGTATGCTCTTCCCCCACCACCAGTTCGGCGGAGCCTTTCAAACCCGGATGCAGTGCGCCTGTGTCAGCCATGCTGTTCTCCTCTAGCAGGACTCAATGATAGGCGAAGCGCATGCGCGTGCACTTGACCGCGGGCAAGCGTCGCACGGAAACACGTCCGCGCCGGCTGTTGCGTTACCATGCCGGGGTGCCGCAAGCGTGTCGATAGCGGCCGAACAGGAAGGAGGAGCGTTCATGCAGTCATACTGGATTCAAGCAGGCGCGGGGATCACCTCGCTGGAACGGCGCGACGTGCCGCCGCCCGAGCCCGGCCCGGGTCAGCTGCTGCTGCGCATGCACGCCGCCGGGCTCAACCGCGGCGAGTTCATCGCCGGCCACGGCCTGACCAAGCCGGGCGCGGCCAAGCCTGCTGGCGGCGAAGGCGCGGGCGAGGTGGTCAAGCTCGGCAGCGGCGTCGCCGGCTTTGCAGTGGGAGACCGCGTCATGGGTCGCTGCCCGGGCGCATTCGCCGACTATGCGCTGATGGACGTGCGCGAGGCGGTGATGATTCCGCAGCGGCTCTCGTGGGAATCCGCGGCCGGCATCCCGCTCACCTTCATGGTGGTGCACGACATGCTGATCGCGCAGGGCAAGCTCGCTGCCGGCGAATGGCTGCTGGTGACCGGCATCTCCTCCGGCGTGGGCGTCGCGGCGCTGCAGACCGCCAAGGCGCTGGGCGCGAAGGTAATCGGCACTTCGGGCTCGGCAGCCAAGCTGGGGAAGCTGAAAGCCGCCGGCCTGGATGTAGGCCTGTGCACGCGCGCGGCCGATTTTTGCGAGCCGGTGCTCGCCGCCACCGGCGGCAAGGGCGCGAACCTCGTCGTCAACAACGTCGGCGGCTCGGTGTTTGCCGAGTGCGTGCGCGCGCTCGCATTCCAGGGCCGGCTCGCCACCGTGGGCTACCTCGACGGCGTGCTCAAGGCCGAGATCGACATCGAAGCGCTGCACTCGAAGCGCCTGGTGCTGTTCGGCGTATCCAACAAACTGCGCAGCGCCGAGCAGCGCGCGCAGTCCGCGCGCGGCTTCGTCGCCGACATCCTGCCGGCAATCGCCGACGGCCGCATCGCGCCGATGGTGGACCGCGTCTACGCCTTCGACGAGTTGCCGGCAGCGAAGGCGTACATGGAGTCGAACGCGCACCTGGGAAAAATCGTGCTGCGCATGGCCGCTTCGTAACACCCGTAGCATCTGCTCACAATTGCTTACGCCCTGCGGGCGTTCGATGGCGCAGACTGGGTTTGCGTGCCAACCCCGTCGTGCGCGCCTATCCCGACAAGGAGCAAGCCATGAACGCCACCAAAAAACTGCTATCCATCCTCAGCGCGTGCGCCCTGCTCGCCGCGACGGCGCCAGCGTTCGCCGACCCAGGGCGAAGAGGCGATCGCGATTACCAGCGCGATCATTCCTATTTTCGCGCGCATGACCGCGACGATGATCGCGGCTATCAGCGCGGCTGGGACCATCGGCGCGTGGTCGTGGTAGATCGACCGGTTCGCGTCGAGCGCCCGGTGTACTATGCCCGGCCTGAGCGCATCAACGACATCATCATCCCTGCCGCCATACTGGGCGCCGTCATCGGCGGCTACATCTACAGCCAACGGTAGCCGAACAGCCAGCACCTCCGGCGGAGGCACCGAACGGCCGATGTGTGGCAGAATTTGCCCCTGCTCCAAGGGGTGATCAGCATGCGCATCGGCATCATCGGCGGCGGGGTCATCGCCCGCCTGTTTCTCGAACACATCGCACGCGGCGACATGGGCGAGGCGCGCGTGGTGGCGATCCAGGGCCGCAGCCCGGTCTCGCGCGGCAAGGCTCTGGCCGAGCAGTATGGGGTAACTTTCGTTACCGCCCTCGACGCGCTGCTGGCGGAGCGCCCGGATGTCGTAATCGAAGCGGCCTCGCACGACGCGGTGCGCGAATTCGCGCGGCCGCTGCTGCAGCAGGGCATACCGGTGATCATTCTCTCCGGCGGCGCGCTCTGCGACGACGCGCTGCGCGCGCGCCTCGAAGCCACGGCGGCCAAGCACAAGGCGCTGCTGTACGTGCCCTCAGGCGGCATCGGCGGCCTCGACGCGCTCAAGGCTGCCTGCGTGGCCGGTGCCGATATGGTCGAGATCGCGGTGACCAAGCCGCCGGCGGCATGGAAGGGCATTCCCTACGTAGAGAAACTGAAGCTCGACCTCGACCATCTAGCCGGACCGGTGACCCTGTTCGAGGGCAGCGCGCGCGCGGGCGTGCCCTATTTCCCCGCCAATGTGAACATCGCCGCGGCGCTCGCCATGGCCGGCATCGGCTTCGACCGCACGCAGCTCAAGGTGGTGGCCGATCCGGCGCTGATCTACAACACGCATTACATCAACATTCGCGGCAAGACCGGGACCATCAGCATCAAGTTCGAGAGCGTGCCTTTCCCCGACAACCCCAAGACGGCCATGCTCGCCTGCTACAGCGCGCTCGCCGCGTTCAAGCAGTTCAATTCGCCAGTGCGTTATGGCACTTGAGGGCGCACGCCGCCAGGCGGCCGGCGCAACCCTCGCCGCCGGCAGCAACGCCGATCTGATCGTCGCCCTGCTCAAAAGCGCCGGCATCCAGCGTGGATTCGGCGTGCCCAGCGGCAATGTGCTGCCGCTGATGGATGCGATGCGCGCGGGCGGCATGCGCTTCGTGCTCACTGCGCACGAGGGCTCGGCCGCGTTCGCTGCGGATGTTACCGGCAGAATCAGCGGCGTGCCCGGCCTGTGCATCGCCACCCTGGGCCCGGGCGCGACCAATCTGAGCACCGGCGTAGGCAGCGCTTGGCTGGACCGCTCGCCGCTGCTTGCGATTACCTGCACGCTGAACGAGGCGCAACTCGGCCGCCGGCTGCAGATGTGGATCGACCATCAGGCGCTGTTCAAGCCGATCACCAAGGGCTCGTTCAGGCTGCGCCGCGGCGAGATTGCGGCAACGCTGAACGCGGCACTGCAACTCGCGCTGTCCGAGCCGCGGGGCCCGGTGCACCTTGATCTCCCCGAGGACGTGGCGCTCGCGCCGGCCACCGAGACGCTGGAGCAGGCAAGCGCGATCTTCTGCGCCGCGCCTGCGCGCGCGCCCGAGACCGCCATGGCGAAGGCCGGCGCACTGCTGCGCGACGCCAGGCGTCCCATCGCCGTGATCGGCGCCAACGCCATGCGCATGCGCGATCCGCAGGCGCTGCGCGCCTTCGTCGAGCGGCACAATATCCCGTTCGCAACGACGCTGATGGCCAAGGGCCTGATCGACGAGGACCATCCGCTGTCGCTAGGCTGCATCGAGCGCGCGCTGCGTCAGATGCAGCGCGGCTTCATCCGCGGCGCCGATCTCATCATCGGCCTCGGCTACGACACCATCGAGGTGGAATACGAGGCCTGGGCCGGCGCAGTGCCAGTGCTGCATGTCGATGTCGAACACGCCGACGTCGATGCCAGCGTGCACGTCTCGCAGGAAGTGCTGGGCGATCTCGACGACGCGCTGGCGCGGCTGACGGCGCTGCCCGCAGCCGCAAACCAATGGCCGGCGCAGGCGGTGCGCGCGCATCGCGACGCATTCCAGGCGGCGCTACGCCCGCAGGCGAGCGGCTTCGCGCCGCACCAGGCGATAGACGTGGTGCGCAAGCTGCTGCCGACGGAGGGCGTGCTCGCCTTAGACGTCGGCGCGCACACCCACCAGATCGGCAGCCAGTGGACCGCGCACGCGCCGCGCAGCTTTCTCATCACCAACGGCTGGTCGTCGATGGGCTTCGGCATTCCCGCGGCGCTCGCCGCCAAGCTCGCGCGCCCGGAGCTGCCGGTGATATGCGTGCTCGGCGACGGCTGTTTTCAGATGACCTGCGGCGAAGTGGCGGTTGCGCTGCGCGAGCGCCTCGCCATTCCCATCGTCGTCCTCGACGACCGCTGGCTGTCGCTGATCAAGGTCAAGCAGGAGCGGCGGCGCCTGCCCTATTTCGGCACCGAGGTGGCGCCTGGAGCTTACCGGCCGCCGCCGGCGCATTACTTCGGCGTGCCCGCAGTCGGCGTGGACAGCGCTGCGGGCCTGGGGCGTGAACTGCGCAAGGCGCTCGCCGCCGACGGCCCGAGCATCATCGAAGCCCTCGTCGACGCCGCGCATTACTCGCAGACGGTGTTCGACTAGCGCCGCCGTTCAGCCGGTGCGCAGCAACTCCCGCGCGAGTTCGCGCAGCTTCGCCTTCTGAATCTTGGTCGCGTTCGCTCCCGGCGTTACCGGGAACGCGTCGAGCGCAATGACGCGCAGCGGCACTTTGAACTTGGCGATGCTGGCGGCGCAATGCGCAATCAGCGCCTGCTCGTCGAATTCCGCCCCTTCCTTGACTATGACGAAAGCCACGGGTTTCACCCCGGCGGCGGTTTCCGTCCCCACCACCTGCGCGGCCTGCACCGAAGCGTGCTGCTGCAGCACGTGCTCGATCTCGGCCGGGCTGACCAGAAAGCCCGACAGGCGCAGCGCATCGCCCAGGCGCGCGATGAACACGAATCGGTCATGTGCAAGGCTGTAGCCGAGATCCCCGCTGCGGAACCAGCCATCCTCCGTGATCGCTGCACGGTTCGCTTTTTCGTCCTCGAAATAGCCGACCATGCGGCTGGGCACAAGGAATTCGAGTTCACCTGCCGTGCCATGCGCAAGCACTTCGCCGCTGTCGGGGTCGCGCGCGCGCACGCGCCCCTCGGCTGCCACCAGCCTGCCGCCCGCGAGGGCGCGCTCGGCCAGCAACGCGCCTTCGCTCTGGCGCGCCAGCAGCGCCTGCACTTCGCTCATGCCGTACAGCCCCACCAGCTTCAGGCCGCGCGCCTCGGCGCGCGCAGGCAGATCGGCAAGCGCCGGGGAGAAGGCGGCATAGCCGAAGAAGCGCGCGCTTGGAAACGGCTGCGGTTCGGGGGCAGCGACAAGCATCTGCTCGATCATTTCGTCGGTCGCGTTGGTATGCGTGACTGCATGGCGCTGCACCGCGCGCGCCGCTTCGGCGGCGTCGAAGCCCGGGTACATGAGCAGCGGGCGTGCGGCTGCGATCGCAGCCATGGCATTGCAGAAGCCGAACACGCCGCACAGCGGCGCGGTGACCAGGATGCGCGCCTCGGCCGCCCCATAGCCGAAGCCGGCGGCGACGTCCTGAGCGTGGCGTATCACGGTGCGCTGGTCGTGCAGCACGAATTTGGGCGCGCGGGTCGTGCCCGAAGTGGTGAACATGACGCAGCCCGCGTCGGGGCGCGCGTCGTCCCGCTCCAGCGGTGTGCAATCGATCAGGCGGCGATAGTCGGACACGGGTTTGCCGGCGAGCTTCGCCGGCACTGCGCCCTCCTCCGTGTACGCAAGCACCGCCTCGAGCGCGGCGAGCGCGGCCGGATCGCAGCCGGCGAGCACGCCGGCAAAGTCGACCCGGTGGAATCTCGGCCACAGGCAAAGCAGCTTTGCGCGCGAGCGGCCGACGATGTCGGCGACTTCATGGCTCCTGAAGCGCGTGTTCACCGACACCGCGATCGCGCCTAGCCGCGCGCAGGCGAAGAACAAGGCCAGCCAGGCGGGGATGTTCGGCAGCCACAGGGCCACGCGGTCGCCCTCGCCCACGCCGAGTTCGCGCAGCGAGCGCGCAAGGCGCGCGCTGTCGTAGGCAAGCGCCGCATAGGCAAGCGGCCGATCCCGGTCCAGCAGCGCGCCCGGCGCGGCGGCGAGAAATGCGGGCAGCGTGTCCGGGTTCATGGGCGCGAGGGTAATCCCGCCGCGGCTGCGGCGCAAGAAGCGATACGCGAGAGACGTCGGACCGAACCGGGCGTCAGCGTTCGAATCAGATCGGCTGCAGCGCGGGGACCTTGGCCTCGCCGTGTATCGTCCAGACGGCGTGGACCACCGCCCCGTGCTCATCCCGCAACGGAAAAACGCAGGCAGAAAGCAGTATCACCCTGCCGTCCTTGCAACGCTCCATGTATTTTCCCTGCCAGGTCTGATCCTGGCTGACTGCTCCCAGGATATCCCGGAACAGCGATTCCGACGCCAGTCCGCGCCTGGATTCGTCGACGCTGCGCCCCACGAGCTCGCCGGCCGCGAATCCGGTCAGTTGCGCATAGGCATTGTTGACGAATTCGATCCGGCCGGCGCCGTCGCAGATCAGTATGGCTTCGGCCAGGCGGTCATAGGCCCGCGCCGCGAGACGCAGGTCGACCTCGGCACGCACATGTGCGCTGAGGTTGCGCGCCACTACAACGATCATCTGCAGTTCCCCGGTCTCGTCGTGCACCGGATTGCCGTCGCATTCGGCAATGATCAAGTCTCCCCTGCTGGGGACCAGGCAGAGCTTGGTGCGCTCGCTTTGCCTGGAGCCGCGCAGGACCGCCAGGAAGTTCTTTGCCCGCTCGCGGTCGTGGGGATGGACAAGTTCGGTCCAGTCCTTTCCGTCGGCATAGGCCTTGGCCGCGAAATAGGATTGGTGCGAGGGACTGGCATAACGGAAGCGGCCTTTGGAATCGAGCACCACGACCAAGTCGCCGGCGTGTTCGGCGATGAAGCGAAACTGCGCTTCACTGCTGCGCAGCACGCTGCGGGTGCGCAGCAGGTGCGAATTCTGGTCATGCAGGAACAATCCCAGGGCGACGACGTAAGCGACGATGCCGACGTAACAAAGCGCCGTCACCAGCGTCCCGGTTGCCGCTTGGAGCTGATGACCGCCCAAGGCGCTCCAGACCGATGCGCCCGCGGCATACCAAAGGAGGCCCATCAGCAATCGCCTGACGCCGCCACAGACGGCGTTATTCAGACTGATGGCAAGCAGCGCGCCGCAGCTGGGCCAGAGAGCGAAATGCATCTGCGCCATCCACATGCCCATCAGCACGGAGTCGGCGGCCAGGTTCCTGAACTCGGCGCGCTTGGAGTCGACCGCGATGCGCGCATGCAGATACGCCAGGTGCGGGTAAGCGAGCAGCGTCAGCACCGCGAGGGCCGCGGTGCCCAGGTTCACGCCGCGCTCGGCCATCAGCGCGCATACGATCAGGAACGAGTAGGCGAACGATGCGGTTCGCGAAACGTAGTTCACGCGCGCTATGCGATGCGCCACGGGCAACAGAATTTCCATCCCTTTTCCCCTGGCCTGATCAAATCAGGCCGACGCGCCACCCCACGGAGCGAATAACGCAGGCTGTTGCGCCGGCGTTTGGGTATTTCGTTCCAGCAAATGTCGAAATTGCATCAGCTGTGACCAAAGCCCGGCGATCAGCATCCCCAATTGCCGAACCTGCGTCAGTCCCTGAGGGCGCAATGCCCTAACTCGCAACAAACATGCCAACCCGGGAACATGAGACCGGCTGCCTGTATCCGACGCGGCGGCTGCGCCGGCCCCGGGGCCGAAAGTATGCGCATCCAGGCGCGCGCGCCACGCAAGAAGCGGGTGGCGTGCCCGCAGCAAGGGCTGTAAAGTGCGCGCTGAACTTTTCCCCCGCCTCGTTCCCGGCTGCAGCGGTAAGAGGCGATACGAACATGCGCAGCGCCGACCTCAGCCGCCTCGTCCTGCTAGCCGCCATCTGGGGCGGCTCCTTCCTGTTCGTGCGCATGGCGGTCGGCGCGATCGGGCCTTTGTGGCTGACCGAGCTGCGCGTGGGCCTGGCCGCAATTGCGATGCTGATCTATGCGCGCGCCAGCGGCTTCGGATTGGACCTCGCGCGCAACTGGCGGCCCTACCTGGTGCTGGGCGTGCTCAACACGGCGCTGCCCTGGGGCCTGTACGCATGGTCGGGTAAGCACATCGGCGCATCCTACATGGCCATACTCAACGCAGCCGCGCCCTGGTTCGCCGCGATCTGCGGCGCGATCTGGCTCGATGAGCGCATGAACTGGCGCAAGAGCGCAGGCCTCGCGCTGGGCATGGCCGGCGTGGCGCTGCTGGTCGGTTTCGGCCCGATCGCGGTGAACGCGGTGGTGCTGCTTTCGGTATTCGCCTGCATCGGCGCTACCGCATGCTATGCACTCGCCGGCGTATACGCGAAAAAGCGCACCATAGGCATTGCGCCGCGCGCGCTCACGGTGGGCAGCCTGATCGCGGCGAGCCTGGTAGTGATGCCGTTTCTGCCCGCGCCGCCGCCCGCTGCCGCATTCAGCTGGCAGGTGTCGGTGGCAGTGCTCGGGATTTCGCTGTTGTGCAGCGCCGCGGCCTACCTGATCTATTTCCGGCTGATTGCCAACATCGGGCCGACGCGCACCTTCACGGTGACCTTCCTGATACCGGTGTTCGGCACGCTCTGGGGCGCGCTGTTCCTGGGCGAGCCGGTCGGGCTGAGCACGATCGCAGGCGGCGCGGTGATCATCGCCGCCACGGCGCTGGTTCTCGAGCTGGGCAAGCGCCGCGCGCGGCCGGGAGCGTAGCGCTCAGAGTGCCGCGACTGCCTGCACTTCCAGCAGAAACGCCTCCTTTACCAGGCGATCGACCATCAGCAGGGTGTTGGGCGGATAGGCGCCGCCGGCGAACATGCGCGGAAATTCGCGCAGTCGGTACTGCATGAACTTCGGTATGTCCTGCGAATGCACCAGATAGGTGGTGAACTGCACCACGTTGCCCCAGCCGGCGCCGCAGGATTCGAGCGCGGCGCGGATATTCGCGAACACCTGCACGCACTGCGCGTCGAAATCGTCGGCGCCGACGAGTTCGCCCTTGCGGTCGGCCGCCACCTGTCCCGCAATGTACAAGTATTCGGACGCCTTGACGCGCGTGATCTGCGAGTACTGCCCGAGCGGCTTGCCCAGTGCATCCGGATTGATGATCTTGATTTCTGCCATCGTCGCTCCCCGTCAAGGTCCGCGCCTGCGGCGCCGACGCTTTAGAATACACCAATGCAAATATCCAGGCGCCGCTGGTTCGACACTCTGCTCGCCTGGTATTTCGTCAGCGTCTGGGGTTCGGGCTTCATCGCCACCAAGATCGGCCTGCAATACGCGCCGCCCTTCACCTTCCTCACGCTGCGCTACATCTTCGGACTCGCCTGCCTGGTCCCGCTGGTGCTGCTGCTGCGCCCGCGCTGGCCGGCCTCGCGCGCGGAGCTCGGGCACATTCTGGTCGCGGGTGTGCTCATGCACGCGGCCAACCTCGGCGGCAGCCATTACGCGCAGTACCTCGGCATGAGCGCAGGGGTGACCGCGCTGATCCTCGCGGTGCAGCCCCTGCTCACCGCGCTGATCGCCGCGCGCTGGATGCGCCAGCGCCTGATCGCGCGCCAGTGGCTGGGCGTGGCGCTCGGCCTCGCAGGCGTAGCGCTGGTCGTATGGCACAAGATCGACATCCGCGCCGTCGGCCCCGCCAGCCTCGCGGCAGTGGGATTTTCGCTGCTGGCGATCACCGCGGGCACCCTCTACCAGCGCGTATTCTGCGCGCGCGTAGACCTGTACGCCGCGGCGCTGCTGCAATTCGCGGTTTCGCTCGCCGTGGTGGCGCCGCTCGCCTGGATGGTGGAAGGCATGCAGGTGCGCTGGGCCTGGCAGCTCCTCGCCGCAATCGCGTTTCTGGTCATCCTCGCCTCCATCCTGGCGGTGAATGCGCTGCACACGCTGATGCGCCACGGCGAGGCGGCGCGCGTCACCAGCCTGCTGTACCTGACGCCGGTGATTGCGGTCGGCATGGAGCTGCTGGTCTTCGGCGTGGTACCCACGCCCCTGAGCCTTGCCGGGATCGTCGTCGCCTGCCTTGGCGTCGCGATGGTGGCCTGGCAGGAACGCCGGCCGGCGCCGGCGGGCGACTGACATGCGCCTGTGGCAGCTGGTCGCGCTCACCATCCTCGCGCACACCGCCTTCAACGGCAGCCGCATGCTGGTGTCGCTGTACGCGATTCACCTGCATGCCTCCGCATTCACCGTCGGCATGCTGATGTCCTCGTTCGCGCTGCTGCCGATGCTGCTTGCGGTCAACGCCGGCCGGCTCATCGACCGCAGCGGCGCGCGCTGGCCGCTGTTCGGCGCAAGCCTTGGCGTGGCGCTGGGCGCGCTGCTGCCCTTCTTCTGGCCGCGCCTGTGGACCCTCTACGCCGCGAGCACTCTTATCGGCAGCGGTTTCATGGTGTTTCACGTCGCAGTGAACCAGGTGGTGGGCGCGATCGGCCGCGCCGAGGAGCGCCCCGCCAATTTCAGCTGGCTCGCGCTCGGCTTTTCCGTGTCGAGTTCGCTCGGGCCGCTGGTGACGGGGTTTGCGATCGACGCCATCGGGCACCTGCGCACCTTCCTGCTGCTGTCCGTGTTTCCGCTCGTTCCCCTGATCGTGACCTGGCTGAACCGGCCGGCACTGCCGGCTGCAAAGGAGCGCAAGCCCGATACCGTCCCGAACCGCGTGATGGATCTGCTGCGCGACCGCCCCCTGCGCCGCGTATTCATCGCCAGCGGGCTGCTGAACATGGCCTGGGACCTGTACACCTTCGCCATTCCGATCTACGGTTCGCGCATCGGCCTGTCGGCTTCGACCATAGGCGCGGTCATGGGCAGTTTCGCGATCGCCATCTTCGCGGTGCGCCTGCTGCTGCCGCTGATCATCCGCCGCGTGCTGCCCTGGCGCATCATCAGCGCGGCGCTGCTGGTCGCGGCGGCCGTGTATTGCATATTCCCGTTCTTCGCCAGCGTGCCGCTGCTGGTGGTGCTGTCGTGCACCCTGGGCCTGGGGCTAGGCTGCTCGCAGCCGATGGTGATGGCGCTGCTCTACAACACCTCGCCGCCCGGACGCCAGGGCGAGGCGGTCGGGGTGCGCACCACGATCATGAATGCGAGCAGCACGGTCCTGCCGCTCGCGTCCGGTGCGCTCGGCGCGGCGCTCGGCATGGGCCCAGTGTTCTGGGCGATGGCGCTGTTGTTGAGCGCGGGTGCCTATTTCGTCAACCGGAGGCGTGGCGGCCGCTAGTTGCTCGACGTTCGGGGATTGCAGATCCAGGTGTCGAACCGCACTGGCGTGGCACCAACGATCGGCGGGAACGGTTCGACCGGCCCATCGTTGTTGGTCCAGCACGTTTATGCCGTATACGAAGTCAGCGCCAATCCCGTGCACTAGCTAGCGCGGCATCGCGGATGGCCTATGTCATTCTTGCCGCCGCGCCCTCGGGGAGGCCCAGCACCCTTCCGTTGCGAGCGGCACACCGCCCAGTTAGAAGCCCCATTCTCCTAGGGTCTGTTGACGTTCACCGCATGAGATGCGCAATCGTCTGGTCATGGCTGCCTCTTGCTGATCTCGACAATGCCTTGGTCTGCATCGACGCGGACCCAGTCGCCGGTCGCGATCACCGCGAGCGGATCCTGGTCGAAGTCCGTCATGGCGGGTGCGTGGGTGACGACTGCGCCGAGGGCGATCTTGGTCGTCATTTCATTGAACAGCATTGCCGCCGGCGCGGCGCCGCTGAGGCGCGCGACGTGAAATTGGCTCGACCAGCCGGAGGAACCTTTCGCGCCGGGGAACACCAGTATCTTGCCTTTGAAGCTCTGACCGCGCAGTTCGTGCCTAGTCTCGATGATGGTCCCGGTCCGCGGGTCGATGCCGCCCCAGCCAGAGATACGGTCCTTGGTTACGAGCGCTTCACCCTCGGCCGAGCCTCCAACCACTTTCCTTCCGCGCAGTACGATCTTGTTCATTTTAGTGCGCCCGACCAGCGTCCACTAACCGCCGCCTGAATGCACTCGGCCGTAGTGCCGAACCAGGCTTGCACGCCCATGATTGCCGGCAGGTAATGTGCCTGTTTGGCCGAGTCGACTGCAGCGACCCTGGTACCCTTGGGCATCACACGGCCGAAGGCAGAGCAGGTATCGGTCATCAGATGTCCGCCGGCATCGGTGATGATCCTGGAGAAGCCGTTGCGGTCGGCGACCTGCTTGATCGAGTGCGGCGTGAAAATCCACAGCTGTGTGTCAGGGTGGACGCGCTGACCCTCGATCAGCTGGCACACTTCCCAGATCTGTTCGATCGAATAATGCGGGCAACCGAGCATGACGAAATCGACGTGCACATCGCGCCCGGTGGAGTTGACGCGCTCGTAGGCGAGCTTGCGTTCGCCAGCGCCGTAGCTCAGGGTCGCTAGCGGCCTTCTGCCGCCGAAGGCGCCCTCCAGACTGCCGGCCTCGGGCGTCACGCCGATTACGTGATACATTTCCACCCCGCCCGAGGAGGAGGCCGCCGCGCCGAAGTGCTTCAAGCGCGCAAGGTTTGGTGCCTGTCTTACGCCGCGCAGGACTGGAATCTGCTCCTGCACCATCTCGCCGACGTAATAGCCTAGGAGCCCCCAGTCAGCGGTGGTCTTAACCTCGCATTCCAACTCGACTAGGTGAGTGCCACGCCGATTCTCATCCAGATGGTAGCCCCAGTAGGGGATCTTTCCGGTGAGCATCGCGGCGCCGGCGCTCTCGCGCCCCTCGGCATTGGTGCGGGCGCCGAGCACCGAATTGCAATAGATCACGGCGGAGGATTCCATCCAGGCGCAGTGTTCGCCTTTCACCGGAACATTGCCGACCTGATAGGGAGTGCAGGTATTTAGCAGATTCACTCCGCGCTCGCCGACGTAGGCCTCGCCCTGGCGATACAGCTGCACCAGTTCAGGCGATACCCCCTGCTCCTGGGCGTGATTCGGATCGATTCCCTGCTGCAGGTGCGAGCTGTAGGCCTTCACCTTGGGGATTTTCACGACCTCTGAACTGTCGAGGCTGAACTCGGAGAACACTGCATCCAGCCCGCCCGGGTGCCGCACCGCATAGTCGCGAATGAAGGGCGTGGTTGCGCCCACGGTAGCGCACACGTTGTTGGTGTCGACCAGCCGTTCGGCGCCCAAGGCTTCGCCGTAGCGCAGCAGCAGGTCCATCGCCTTTTGCACCGCCGGCCCTTTGGCGCCGGCCAGCATGGCCCGCTCCTCGTCCGTCAGCTTCATTTCACGCTTTCCGCGCTCGGCTGCGCATCGCTTTCCGTTGTCGGCCGCAGAAATGCTCCCTGATGCGCCAGCGCCGATTGCAGCTCGGCGATGTCCACCGCACGCGGCGCCACTCCGCGGCTGGCGGCGAGAGCGGCGCCAACCCCTGCCGCCTGTCCGGTGATCCAGCACTGCGGGATTTCGCGCAGGAAACCGTGTGAATTCGGATCGCAAGCAATGTGCCGGCCGCAGGCGAGCAGCCCGTCAAGCGCCTTCGGCACCAGACTGCCGTAAGGGATGGAGATATTCGGGAATTTCGGCGACACGCTCGGACTCACGCCAATCTCGTCGACGAATATCCGACCCGTAGGCCATTGCGAGCGCGTCACCCTGGCGACGCCGGCAAGGCGGCGGCTGTGGCGCACGCCGAGCTGTGGTGCGGACAGCATCAGGAACGCACGCTCGAAACCGGGTGCGTGGGTGCGGTAGAACTCGAGGTGTTGCGCCATCAGGCGGTGCGAGCGAATCTCGACTTCGGTCTGGTCGTCCACGTCGAGCGCCGAGAAACCGGATTGCCGCGGCCCCATGAACAGTGCCACGTCGTTGCGCCAGGACACGAACGGTCGCTCGAACAGGCGCAGCTGCTCGCGCCCGCGCGCCATGAACTGCGCGAACTGTTCGGGCTGACCCGCCTTGAACTCGATCCAGCGCGCCATGTCCACGCCGCCGAACAGCCAGGCCGTATTCATGCAGTGGTGGATGTCGTCCTTCTCGATGTCCGACTCGAACGCAGCACCCGCGCGCGCAAACATGTCGCCGTCGCCGGTGGCGTCCACCACCACCTTGGCCAGGATCGCCTGGCGGCCGGCTTTCGACTCGAAGATGGCGCCGCGCACCACATCGGCATCCACGATGGGCGTCGCTACCCAGGTGTGGAACACCAGGCGCACGCCGCTCTCCAGAACCATGTCCTGCGACAGCAGCTTCAAACGTTCCGGGTCAATTGTCGGCGACCAGGTCACCACGCCGTGATAGGCGGCGGTACGTTGCGACCAGTGCGCCGCGCGCGTCGCATCGCGCGAGCCCCATTCCTCGCGCGCCGGCCCCGCAATGGCGTCGGCAGGCAGGCGCTCGAACAATTCTTCGGCGAAGCCGCGGATGACGTGGTTCCCTTCCCAGTCGGACATGCGGTCGATCCAGATGACAAGCCCCCCGGTGGAGAGTCCGCCCAGATGGTTGTAGCGCTCGAGCAATATCACGTCAGCGCCCAGCCGGCCAGCCGCTACGGCGGCCGCCGTGCCGGAAGGACCACCGCCAACGACCAGCACGTCGCACTTGCGGTAGACCGGAATATCGCGTCCCGGCTCGCGGTGACGGCCGAGGTCGATTCGAGCCGAACGCGTGCGATCGCCGTCGAATCGCTCGACTTCCCACATGTCAGAGACGAGGATGCGCTCGTCACCGCGCTCGGTTGTTTTCATCGCCTTGCCCTCATGGTCTCGTTCTCGCTGCCGTGTTCCGGCGTGAAGGACTACTGCGGCTTCATGCCGATTTCATGCACGATCGCCCCCCAGCGATCGTAGAAGTCCCGGGTCAGGGCCGCGAGCTCCTCCGGCGTAGATGATGCGGCCTCGTAGGCGCCGCGATCAAAGGCTTCCTTCACTTCCGGCAGACTCAGGACTTTCACCAGCGCCGAGTTGAGTTTCTGCACCGTTGCGCGGGGCATACCGGCCGGGCCGTACCAGGCGACCCAGCCGGTCAGGTCCATGCCCTTGTAGCCCTGTTCGTCGATGGTCGGAACCTCGGGCAAAAAGCGCGAGCGCGTCGGCGCAGCCACACCGATTATACGTAGCCGTCCGCTCGCGGCATTCTTGAGCGCTGAAGTCGCCGCGTCGAACATGAGCTGCACGGTGCCGCCAATGAGGTCCTTCGCCGCGTCGCCGGCGCCCTTGTACGGGACATGCACCATGTCCACTCCGGTTTGGCGCATCAGCATTTCAGCGTAGATGTGCGACGAACTTCCGACGCCGAAGGAGGCGATATTGAGTTTCCCCGGGTTCGCCTTGCCCCATGCGACGAGTTCCTTGAGGTTCGTCGCCGGGACGGACGTATGCAGCAGCAGCAGCTGCGGGCCGCGCGCGCCTAGGGACAGGGGCGTGAAATCGCGAAACGGATCATAGGGAACATTGATTAGCGTGTGCGGGTTCTGTACGAATGCGCCGTTGGCGGAATAGAGAATCGTGTGGCCATCGGGCGTCGCGCGCGCGACCTCCTGCGCTGCGATCATGGTGCTCGCGCCTGGCTTGTTCTCCACCAGAACCGGCACGCCCAGTAGTTCGGCCAGCCGCGGCGCTACGACGCGCGCCTGGATGTCGGTGGTGCCGCCTGCGGCGAAGCCGATCAGCACGCGGATCGGCTTCCCGGGTGTGGGAAAAGTCTGCCCCCAGGCGGGCAGCGCAATCGCGAGCGAGCAAATGACGATCCAAATTCGCTTCATATTCATCCTCCATCCTTTGGGTTGAGCGGCAGACGATCGTGCACGGTTACTGACCAGCGTACCCTGCGGTAGCGGCGTGCGCGGCGCTCATCGCGGTTTCCTCGCGCGCTGCATGGCTTCGAATTCATGCACCTTTTCGGGCCGAAGTGCGCGGTATACCGGCGCTACCGTGCGATCTTCGTCGACCAGTGTAATGCGGTCGATTTCGATGAGATCCTCAGGGTTAAAGTTGATCTCCAGCGCGCGGATATTGCTACGCAGGTGTTCGGGTTTGTCGGCGCCGGCGATGGTGGTGGCCATGGCGGGCCGCGAAAGCAGCCAGGCGAGCGCCATCTGCGCCAGCCCCCAGCCGCGCGCCTCAGCGAACGCAAGCAAAGCCTCCTGCATATCCCAGTTGCGATCTGACCGCCAGGATGACGTGGACGAACTCGTCGCTTGGCGCGTGCCGGTCGGCGCCGGCCGGTCGCGTCCGTATGCGTCGGCGAGCAGGCCGCCGGCGAGCGGGAAATAGGAGTTCATGCCGATGCCGTACTTTACACAGAACGGCTCCATGCGTTTTTCGATGTCACGGTAGAGCAGATTGTAGAAATCCTGCGACGACACGAAAGGCGCAAGTCCGTATCGGTCTGCAATCTGGAGCGCTTCGCAGATTTCCCACTCAAAGAAATTCGACACACCAAGATAGCGCACCTTTCCGGCACGCACTAAGTCATCTAGTGCACGCAACGTCTCGCCTATCGGCGTGTGCCGATCCGGCCAGTGGACCTGATACAGGTCGATGTAATCGGTCCGTAGGCGCTTCAAGCTGGCCTCACAGGCTTCGATGATGTGCTGGCGCGATGCGCCGGTGCCGTTGGGCCCGTCCTCGGTACGGTTGCCGAACTTTGTCGCGATTACTGCGTGGCGGCGCTTGCCGGCCAGCGCCTGTCCCAGACAGGCTTCGGATTTGCCGATTCCATAGCTGTCCGAGGTGTCGAAGTAATTGATGCCGAGTTCTAGGGCGCAATCGACGACGGCCTGCGCGGCTTTCGGATCGACGAAACCGCCGAAAGCAAAACAGCCGACGCCGATGGCAGATACGGTGAGGCCGGATTTGCCGACGCGCCGATATTGCATGCCATTCGATTTCTTCGGCATTAGGCCGATGGCCGAGACGCGCTGTTCGCGATCCGCGCCAGAAACCTCTGAATTCATCGACACCGCTCCCTCCTCTGACAGGCTTGCGCCGGCGCCGGCTATCCGATGTGCGTGCTGAGGAACGCAAGGGTGCGCTCTCGCGCGAGTTTCGCCGCGGTTGCATTCCAGGAGCCGCGCTGGTCGCAATTGAATCCGTGGCCCGCCTGATACAGGAAGATCTGCTGCTCGGGATACCTTGCGGCGAGCGATTTCACGCCTTCGGCCGGGATTATGGCATCGCTCTCGCCGAAATGGCACATCACAGGGCAACGGGGCACGAGATCCGCATGATCGAGAATTCCACCACCGTAATAGGGCACCGCGCAGGCAATCCCCGGCAGCGTCGCTGCTGCCATCCACGCGAGGTATCCTCCCCAGCAGAAGCCGACGACGCCGACCTTTCCCGCCGGCAGCGCCGCCCGCGTGGCGGCCGCGAGGTCGCGCATGGCCAGTTCCAGCGCTGACGCCGCTTTCAACTCGCGACCGCGTTCGATGTCCGCGGGCGTGTAGCCAAGTTCAATATGCTTCGCCACGCGATCGAACAGCGCCGGGGCGATCGCGACATAGCCTTCGGCAGCATAAGCGTCGGCGATCGAACGGATGTGGCTGTTCACGCCGAAGATTTCCTGCACCACGACAACGCCTCCACGTGGTTTTCCTGGCGGGCCTGCGCGATAGGCGTCGAATCGGTGTCCATCGTCCGCAACCAATTCGATCATCATCGAAATTCCTCCGTAAAACTACCCGAACCTACCGCCACTGATCCACAGATGCACTCTTCAGGTAGCCGAAATCCGTGGCGAACCAATAGGCGTTCTTTTCCCCTCCGACCACCACCACGCCGATTTTTTCCGGATCGGCAAAGCGCGGAATCGAAGTCTCCTTCGGCAGCTTCAGATAGGAAGCAAAGGGCTCGACGCCTTTCCTCGCTTGGGGTTCGATATAGTTGATGACGAGTTGGTAGTCCCAATAGACCTCGGATGGAATACGCGAGTTCTGATGGAACCATTGTGCCAGCTTCTGCTTGGAGTCGAAGCCCTCGCGCTGCTTGAGCGTGCGCGCGGCCAGGGGCTCGAGCAGCAACGTAAGGTTCGTCCGCGGCGTCGGCGTGAATCCAGACACCAGGTTCAGAAACTGCTGGCGCCAGGACTTTTCCCGCACCTCGAGTAGGTGGCTGAACGTCCTGCCGCGAAAGATGCTGACTACGCTGTCGCCGACTGCGTAGCCCTTTTGCACATGGAAAGGTTCCCACGGGCTCCTTTCTTCGTTTTCGGCGAAGCAGACGCTGCTGTAGTTCAGCGGATTCCCCTGCGAACCCAGATAGGTCGTTCCGGGGACGGCTCCGCCCCCCAGGTTCCTTGACAGCAATCCGTAGGCCCGGCCGATCGTGGCATTGGCGTGGTTGAAGGGCCCCAACGCCCCCAATCCGGAATTCATGTCCAGTTCCCGCCGAATCGGGCCATTGACGACCACCATCGCAGCGAACGAACTCGTCGAGCTGTGCAACGCCGTAACCTCCGACGCGGCAAGCGCCAGGATCACTGGAAAATACGCCGGTCTGGCGCCGGCCATAACTGCGTTCACCGCGACCTGCTCAACCGTGTATTCCCAATCTTCCTGCGTTTCAGTTGGTCGCATCCTGCCGACGATCTCGTCGGCCCCATGACTGGTTCCCTTGAGCATCGCAGCAACCCGCTGCTCCGTCGGAAGTACGACCGGCAAGCCGTCGGTCCATCCGGCCTCCAGCATGAGTTCTTGCAGCGCTTCCTCCGAATCCGCGCCTAGCAGCCGCGGCACGGAGCGTTCAAGCGCACCCGTCCTGCGCTCGACTTCGGTCAGCTGCCGGGTAAGCGCGCCAGTGATTTCGCCGAGCACGGGTCTGCCGCTGACCGGGCTCGCGCCCAGGACGTAGTCCCGCAGAACCGCGGGCGGTTTGCCTCCCACCGGATGTGGCACGAAGCTAAATCGCAGTTCCGGCATGCCCGCCTTAATGGCAACCGCCTTGACCAAATCGCTGAACGCCGAAGTAACAAGCGGCGCAGTAGGGATGCCCATGTCCTCGAGATGCATGCAATGCACGGCTACTGCCGGCGCACAGGTGCTGCAGTGGCCTATTGCCATTATCACCAGCGCTTGCTTCTCCTTGATCTCGGCCCACAGGTCCGGATCGTCCTCGGTATACCCGCCCCTCTTTTGTCTGAACTCGGTCTTGACTCCGGGAAATTGTTCCGCAAACACCCGTTGTATCTCGCCGAGAAACGCGGCCCCGTTCATGAAGCGAACGTCGACGAAATAAACCGTCCTGCCTTTAAGAGTATGTGGACGTTGCGCCATCGGCCGCAGGCGTACTGCGGGCGGCGTGCCCCTGGGATTCAGGATTCGCACCCGCGTGCCCGTTACGTCGAATTCCCCGGCCGCCATCCTGCGTTCCAGGTTCTCGCCGGGATAGCTTTCGATGCTGCATGCGTCAGCGATGCAGCCGGACGCGTCAGTCGCTGACGCCGCCACGGACGGGAGTCCCTCATTTGCGTCGGGTAATGGTTTCAAAATACTTCCCTCTGACGATAATCCAGGGATTCATTGCAGACGATTCGGCTCGGATACGGATCAGCTGCGAGAGGCGAAATATTCGGCGTAGCTGCTGCCGTTCGATACCAGTATTCCACCGTCCACGTCGAGCGCGGTGCCTGTGCACATGGCCGCCTCGTCGCTCGCGAGGAACAGGATCGCGTGCGCCACATCCTCGGGCATCACCCAGCGGCCGAGCGGAATTCGTTTCGCGGTCGCGGCGAGTTGCTCGGGCGTGCGCTTCATCGTCATGCCGGTGATGGTAGGCCCCGGGCAGACCGCATTGACGCGAATCCTGTACGCGCCGAGCTCGAACGCGGCATGCGCGGTAAAGCCGACGACGGCCGTCTTCGATGCAGTGTAGTTGGTGGCGCCGGCGTAGGAGACGCGTTTTCCGGCCATCGAGGATACGTTGACCACTGCGCCGCCACCTTGGGCTCGCATAGGCGCAATTACCGCCTGCGTACAAAGCGCGGTACCTTTCAGGTTGATGTCGAGCACTCGGTCCCACTCCGCCTCGGACATGTTCTGCAGCGTCCATTTGCCAATTACTCCGGCGCTGTTCACGAGCACATGCACAGCGCCGAACGCCTGCAGCACCTCGGCAAAAGCCGTTTTGATCGAATCCCCTCTGGCTACGTCCACCACGAAAGCGCGCGAGCCCGGCAATTGCGCGGCCAGCGCGCCTGCGCTTTCGGCATTTGCATCCAGCAACGCAACCCGCGCACCTTCGGCAGCGAATGCGCGCGCTGCCGCCGCGCCAATGCCGCTCGCCCCGCCCGTTACTACCGCGATCTTGTCGGTGAACCTTGGGCCTCGCACTGCAGCGCTCAATCCAATTTGATTCCAGCCTGCTTCGCAACCGGCTCCCAGCGTTTGCGATCATCTAGCAAGGTCTTGTGAAACGCCTCGGGCGTGCCTCCAGCTACTTCGAGACCAGTCTGGTTGAGGCGATTCTCGATTTCCGGATCTTGCAACGCCTTAGTGATTGCCTTGGCGTATTGATCGACAAGCGGCCGCGGCGTGCCAGCCTTTACAAAGAACCCGAACGAGGTCTTGCCGACAAAATCCGGATATCCAAGCTCGGTGTAGGATGGTATGTCGGGCGCGAGCGGTGTGCGTCCCGTCGAACTCTGTCCGAGAATGCGCAGGCGCCCCGTCCGGTGCAGTTCCAGGTAGTCAGCGATTACCGATGCACTTGCCGGCACTTGGCCCCCGAGCAGGTCGGTGAGCAGTGGCCGGCCACCTTTATACGGCACCAATTGCAGGTCCACGCCAAATGTCCTGCCCATCAGGTAGGTGAGGAATACCGCTATGCCACCCGCACTGGGCGAACCAACGAAACGCGTCTTCGGATCGCGACGGATTGCCTCCACCCAGTCCTTGAAGCTTGCGATTCCCGAACTGGTCAGCACCGTCATGCCGACCGGGATAGTGACGCCTTCGCACACCGGCGCGAGTTCTTTTTCCGGGTCATACGGCAATTTGGAGTAGAGGAAGGGGTTATAGCAGTAGAATCCCGTCGGCGAATACAGGAGATTGTCGCCATCGGCTTCGCCGTTCTTGATGTATTCGCCCGCCGACAGCCCGGCACCACCCACCTTGTATTCGACGATTACCTGGCGATTGAGGCTGGTCTTGAGTTTCTCGGCGAGCAGACGCGCGCTTGAGTCGAGCGCAGCGCCGGGGGGAACGCTAAGAATCAGCTTTAGCGTGGTCTCTGAACGAGCCTGCAGCCATCCGGGCAGAGCCAGCGCAGCTGCACCGGCGCCCAAACTGGCAGTGAATCTGCGTCGGTTCAAATTCATCGCATCCTCCTAGATCCAATTGGATTCATCCGCCCATAGTGGTGGCCGTATATTTCTTTATCGATCAATTTTCAGCAGCGCGGCTTGCGGCCGTCAAATGAAAAAATTTGCGCGGCGCTTAACCTTTGGTTAAGGTATCCCTATGAACCTACGTCACATGGAAGTCTTCCGCGCGGTCATGCACGCCGGCAGCATACGCGGCGCGGCGCAAATGCTGCATGTCTCCGAACCCGCAGTCAGCAAACTGGTCATGGCTACAGAACGGCGCGCGGGGCTCCGTCTGTTCGAACGGGTCAAAGGCCGCATTCTGCCAACTGCCGAGGCGCGCGCGCTGCATGCGGAGATCGAGACGCTTTGGAAGGCAGTCGACCGCGTTCACATAACGGCCCGGTCCCTGGCCAAGCGCACGACATCGAATCTCTGGGTCGCAGGTACGGCGAGCCTCGGCACCCTATTGCTGCCCCTCGCGGCCGCCGAGCTATATCGCATCATCCCTCAACTCAGCTTGAAGATCGACATCCTGCCAGCGGTCGACGTCATCAGGGAATTGCTGGACGGGACTGCGGACGTCGGCGTTGCCCTCGCGCCGCCCGAGCATTCCAAGGTGGCGGTCGTCGCCCGCCATGTCTGCAGGCTGGTATGTGTCATGCCCGCCAGCCATCCACTGGCTAAACGCAAGACACTGCGTCGCACGGACCTCGCCGGCCAGAGAATCATTTCATTCTCGCGCACGTTGGGTTCACTCGAGCAAACGCTGAGCGGTCTTAAACTTGATATGGCTGTGCGCTCCGGGCCGCTGGCTTGTTGGTTCGCACAAGCCGGTGTCGGCATCGCGATTGTCGACGAGCCAACAGTCGCGGGCGGAACCTTTAGCGGATTGGAAGCACGTCCGCTAATGCCCAGCGTAAAGCTGGAGGTGTGTGTTCTACACAGCGTTGAACGCCCATTATCCGGCAATGCAAAAGCGTTTCAGCAGGTTTTCGACTCGGTGTGGAAAGCTCGGTTGCGTAAATTCGATTGAAGCCGAAACCTCGCGCAGCGATCTCGCCGAGGTTGAATAGTCCATTGGCCCTTCCGGGCAGTCTTGCTGTCCACAACTAGACTTGCATCAAAGTGCCAGGATCCTCCAGACAGGACCCTGCCCTTACTCACGGCTGTCGAGCCAGAATCCGAGGCCCTGCGCATTGAGCTCGACATCGTTGGCGTAGACGTCGAGGATGCGCTCGTCCGTCAGCTTCGAGCCCCAGCGCCGCGCTTCTTCCAGCACCAGGCGCTTGACGCCCTCGAGCAGGCGCGCAGGCCGCGCCGCGCCGGCGTCCTTTTCGCGCAAGCCGAGCTCGGCGTGCGCGTCGATGAGCCGGTGCAGCACCTCGCCCTTGGCCGGGATGTCGCGGATCTGGCTGTAATGGGTGACATATACCGCCTGCGGTTTCAGCGCGAGGATCAGATCGACGGAACGATGGTAGGGTGCCGGATCGAACTGCACCGGGCTGGTCGTGGGAATGATGAACTGCCTGCCGTCCTGGTCCATTTCGCGGTAGGACAGGCCGAACACGTCGCCGGCGAATATATGGCCGGACCGGGTATCGCGAACCGCGACATGGTGGCGCGCGTGGCCCGGCGTGTCGATGAACTGCAGCTCGCGCCCGTTGAGGCGGATCGACGCGCCGTCGGGCGTCTCGATGATGCGCGCCACCGGCACCGGCAGTATGTCGCCGTACATGCGCCGCGTCGCTGCTTCGCCGTACACGTCCACGGTGCCCGCGACCAGGCGCGAGGGGTCGGCCATGTGGCGCGCGCCGCGCGGATGCACGGTCAAAGTGGCGTTCGGAAACTTGCGCATGAACAGCCCCGCGCCGCCGGCGTGGTCGAGGTGAATGTGCGTGAGGATCACATAATCCACCTGCTCCGGCCGCAGGCCTTTCTCGCGCATCGCGGCGAGCACCAGCGGCACCGAATGGTTGGTGCCGGTGTCGACAATGGCCGCACGCCCGCCTTCGACCAGCAGGTGGATGGCGTCGAGCATCGGCCGGTAGTAGCCGGAATCGATCGCGCTGATGCCGTGTTCGTAGTCGATGACTTGTGGCACGTCAGCCCCGAAGGAGTGCGACAGGGGCATTCTACATTGGCCGGGCGCGGACGCCGCAGGGTAAAATGCGGCAAGCACATCGCCCGGGAATCGATTCGTTTCATGCGCATCGCCGACATACGCCAGGAATACATGCGCGCCGGTCTCGCCGAAAAAGATGCCGATGCCGATCCGTTCAAGCAATTCGAGCGCTGGTTTGACGATGCCGTGCGCGCCGAACTGCCGCTGCCCAATGCGATGACCTTGGCCACCGCCACGGCGGCGGGGCGACCCTCGGCGCGTGCGGTGCTGCTGAAAGGCGTGGACGCGGGCGGCTTCGTGTTCTACACGAACTACGAGAGCCGCAAGGCGCGCGAACTCGCGGAAAATCCCTGTGCCAGCCTGATGTTCCTGTGGGCGGCGCTGGAGCGCCAGGTACGCATTGAGGGCACAATAGAAAAAGTGTCAGCGCAGGAATCGGACGCCTATTTCGACACCCGCCCGCTGGGCAGCCGCCTCGGCGCCTGGGCCTCGCCGCAGAGCAGGGCGCTGCCCGACCGCCTCACCTTGGCGAAGAAAGTCGGCGCCGTCGTGCTACGCTACGGCAGGCATCCGCCGCGGCCGCCGCACTGGGGCGGCTACCGCCTGTTGCCGGAAGCGATCGAATTCTGGCAAGGCAGGAAAAGCCGGCTGCACGACCGTTTGCTGTATACGAAGCCCGAGGGCGCCTGGAAAATCCAGCGCCTTGCGCCGTGAACATCGGAAAATTCTTGAAGAGGAGCCGTCATGTCTGATACCGTAAAATTCCTGCTCGAAGAATCGCGCATCCCGAAGCACTGGTACAACCTCGTCGCCGACCTGCCCGCGCCGCCGCCGCCGGTGCTGCATCCGGGCACGATGCAGCCGGTAGGCCCGAACGACCTGGCGCCGCTGTTTCCGATGGACCTGATCATGCAGGAGGTGACGACCGAGCGCGAAATTCCGATTCCGGAACCGGTGCGCGACGTGTACAAGCAATGGCGCCCGTCGCCGCTGTTCCGCGCGCGCCGCCTGGAGAAAGTGCTGCAGACGCCGGCGAAGATCTATTACAAGTACGAAGGCGTAAGCCCGGCCGGCAGCCACAAACCCAATACCGCGGTAGCCCAGGCCTTCTACAACAAGCAGGCCGGCGTGAAGCGCCTGGTCACCGAAACCGGCGCCGGACAGTGGGGCTCCTCACTCGCTTTCGCCGGGGCGCTGTTCGGCCTGGAGGTGAAGGTGTTCATGGTGCGCGTGTCCTACAACCAGAAGCCTTACCGCCGCGCGCTGATGGAAACCTACGGCGCGAGCTGCACCGCTTCGCCCTCGAACGAGACCGAAGCGGGCAAGGCCATCCTGGCCAAGCGCCCTGACCATCCGGGCAGCCTCGGCATCGCGATTTCCGAGGCTGTGGAAATGGCCGCGCCGCGCGAGGATACCAAGTACGCGCTCGGCTCGGTGCTGAACCATGTGCTGCTGCACCAGACCGTGGTCGGGCAGGAGGCGATGGCGCAGATGGACATGGCCGGCGACTATCCGGACGTGATCGTGGGCTGCACCGGCGGCGGCTCGAACTTCGCCGGCATCGTGTTTCCCTTCCTCGGCGCGCAGTTGCGCGGCGGCAAGAAGGTGCGCATCGTCGCGGTCGAACCCGCGGCCTGCCCCAGCCTCACGCGCGGCCAGTACGCCTACGATTTCGGCGACACCGCGCACCTGACGCCGCTCACCAAGATGCACACCCTGGGCTCGACCTTCACCCCGCCCGGATTCCACGCAGGCGGCCTGCGCTATCACGGCATGGCGCCGCTGGTGAGCCACATCAAGCAGCTCGGCCTGATCGAGGCGGTGGCCTACCACCAGACCACCTGTTTCGACGCGGGCGTGATGTTCGCGCGCGCCGAGGGTATCCTGCCGGCGCCGGAGGCAAACCACGCGGTCAAGGGCGCAATCGAGGAAGCGCTCAAGTGCAAGGCCGAAGGCAAGTCGCGCACCATCCTGTTCAACCTGTGCGGCCACGGGCATTTCGACATGCAGGCCTACATCGACTACTTCGGCGGCAAGCTGCAGGATCTGGATTACGACGAGGCCGAACTGGCGATGGCACTCGCCGGGCTGCCATCGGTCAAGGCCGCCTGAGGCCGGGCGCAAGGGGAGGCCCGCGCATGGAGTTCAAGACGCTAAGGGTCGCGCTTGCCGCTCAGGTCGCCAGCATCGAGCTCAACCGGCCCGAGCGCGCCAATGCGATGGAGCTGGCGATGTGGACCGAGCTGCGCGATGCAATGCGCTGGCTCGACGAGACGCCGGAAGCGCGCGTCGGCGTGATTTCCGGCGCGGGCAAGCATTTCACCTCCGGCATCGACCTCGGCCTGCTTGCCGGGATGCAGGCCCAAATACGCGGCGACTGCGACGGCCGCGCGCGCGAGAAGCTGCGCCGCCTGATACTCGACATGCAGGACACGCTGAGCTCGATCGAACGCTGCCGCAAGCCGGTGATCGCGGCGATCCACGGCGCCTGCGTCGGCGGCGGCATCGACCTGATCACCGCCTGCGACCTGCGCTATTGCTCGGCCGACGCCTATTTTTCGGTCAAGGAGATCGACGTCGGGCTCACCGCCGACGTGGGCACGCTGCAGCGCCTGCCGCATATCGTCGGCGAAGGCGCGGCGCGTGAACTCGCCTATACCGGGCGCAGGATCGGCGGCGCCGAAGCGAAGGAATTGCGCCTGGTCAACCAGTGCTATCCGGACCGGGAATCGCTGATGGCGGCGATGCACGAACTCGGCGCGACCCTGGCGGCGAAACCGCCGCTGGCCCTGCGCGGCTGCAAGGAAATGATCACCTACGCGCGCGACCACACCGTCGCCGACGGCCTGAACTACGTCGCCACCTGGAATGCGGCCATGCTCCTGTCCGCCGACCTCGACGAAGCGCTGGCTGCGGGCCGGGAGAAGCGCGCGGCGAAATTCCGCGACTGAGCCGCGCGCAACGAATCCGCGCGGCCGGATTGACCGGCGCAGGCCGCAGCTCTATTTCTTCAGTTTGCCCAGGAATTTCTTGCGGAACTTGGCCACCTTGGGCTGCACCACCATCATGCAATAGGGTTGGTAGGGATTGCGCTGAAAATATTCCTGGTGCCCGGTCTCGGCGATGTAGAAGGTGCTCGCCGGCGTGATCTCGGTGACGATGGGCTTGTTCCATAGTTTCTGCGCATTCAGCCTGGCGATCGTTTGCTCGGCCGCCTCCTTCTGCGCCGGCGAATGATAGAAAATCGCCGAGCGATATTGCGGCCCGTAGTCGTTGCCCTGGTAATTCAGCGTGGTCGGGTCGTGGATCACGAAGAACACTTCGAGTATCTCGCCGAAACTGAGTACTTTCGGATCGAACGCGATCTGCACCACCTCGGCGTGTCCGCTGGTGCCGCTGCACACGTCTTCGTAAGTCGGGTTTTTCAAATCCCCGCCCATGTAGCCCGACTCCACCGACTCCACGCCCTTGAGATCGTCGAATACGGCCTCCAGGCACCAGAAGCAGCCTCCGGCCAGGGTGGCGATTTCCTTCGTGTCTAGCGCTTGCGCCATGAGGGTCACCTTTCAATCTCGATGCAGCAACTTGCCCCGGCCCGGCCCCACGGCCAAGCGATGCTCATCATAGCGGATGTTGCGTGGATATTGCCGAAGCCGCGCGCGACGGGAAACTCGCAATGGCAGACCCGGCACTTTCGGCGGCGCCTTGACGCCGTGCGCTACGCAAGTCTACATTGGCATGCGGGCGAATGTTCCGTAGCGCCCGCGGCAAATATCATCAATTCTGCATAAGGGGGTTCAGATGAAAAGCATTTTGGTTCGATATATCTGCCGCCTGTTGATAGTGAGTATGGCGGCGGTGCCATTCAGTTCCTACGCCGCCATGGTCGGCACGGATCAGGTCCTTGCCACGGCGCAAACCCAAGGCGCGCGCGACAAGGTGCATGATTTCCTCGGCCGCAGCGAGGTGCGCAGCCAGCTGCAGCGGTTGGGCGTCAGCCCCACCGCGGCACAGGCGCGCGTCAATGCCCTGACCGACGCGGAAGTGGCCGGCATCGCCGGCCGGATCGACAGCCTGCCTGCAGGCGGATTCAGCGGTTGGGCCGCGGCCGCGGCTCTGATCGTGATCGGGCTGATCTGGTATTACTGGGTCAAGTGAGGGCAGGCCCGGTCCAGGGGCCACGCCAAGCCCGCGTGATCGCGGGCTTTGTTTTTGCGCTGTGCCTGCTGTCGGGCTGCGTCAGCCTGCCGCAGTCGGCGGCGCTGCAGCACGCCGACGGTGTCGGCCTGGCACCGCGGGTCGAGCTGCAAACGGTGCCGTTCTTTGCGCAGGAGAAATACCAATGCGGCCCGGCGGCGCTGGCGATGGCGCTGAACGCGACCGGCCTTGCCATCACGCCCGAAGCGCTTACCGATGAAGTCTATATCCCGGGGCGCGAAGGCAGCCTGCAGGTGGAGATGCTCGCCGCCGCGCGCCGCCATGGACGGCTTGCCTACGCGCTCGCGCCCGAGCTGAAGGACGTGCTCGCAGAAGTTGCGGCGGGCAATCCCGTGATCGTGCTGCAAAACCTCGGGCTATGGGCGTTTCATCCGTACTGGCACTACGCCGTGGTCATCGGCTATGACATGGAGAAGCAAGTGATGCTGCTGCATTCCGGCAGCAATGCACGCCGCAGCATGGCAATGGGCCTGTTCGAGTTTCTCTGGATCGACGGCGGTCGCTGGGCCATGGTGGCGCTCGCGCCGGATCGCCTGCCCGCGAGCGCGCAGGAGGCAGAGCTTGCGCGCGCAGACGCGGCGCTTGAGAAAAGCGGCGCAACAGCCGAGGCGCGCCTGGCCTACCAGTCGCTGCTGCAGCGCTGGCCGGACAATCTGGTCGCATTGATGGGTCTGGGCAACACCGAGTATGCGCTCGGCTGGCCGGCGGCAGCCGAGGCGGCGTTCCGCCGCGCGACGCTTGTCCATCCGCAGGCGGCCGCCGCGTTCAACAATCTCGCGCAGGTGCTGGCCGATCAGGGCAGGCTTGATGATGCGCTGCAAGCCGCCCGCAAGGCGGTAAGCCTAGGTGGGCCCGCCCTACCGGTGGCGCAGGCGACACTGAAACAGATACTCGATCAGCGGCGCTGACGCCCGCGCGCGCAGATCCGGCGCATTATTTCTTTTTCGTCTTCTTCTTCGGCTGCAGAATGGTGCCCTTGCAGTGGCGCGCGCCGCAGCGGCACTGGTACAGGCGCTTGAGCTCGGGCGTATGCCTTTCTTCCAGCTCGATGCCGTAGTTGTAGCTGAGTTCCTCGCCCGGCCGGATCGCGCGCAGCGTTTCGATGTAAATGCGGTCGCCGTCATCCACGGCCTCGCAGTTGGGCGCGCAGCTGTGATTTATCCAGCGCGCGCTGTTGCCGCCCACGCTGGCGTCTATGACCATGCCGTCGTCGAGCGAAAACAGAAAGGTATGCGGGTCGTCGTCGTTGGCATAGCGCTTGTCGACCTGCGCTTCGGTGAGGCGCTGCCCCTTGTATTCGATCAGCCGGGTGTGCGCAGGGATGCGCATCGTCGCGAATACGCCTTTGCCATGTATGCCGGAATTGCGCGCGACGAAGCGGCGCTGCGGTTTGCTCTTGTTGCTTGCCATTGATTTCAGGGTGGGAGTTATAAACAGGGCGCGATTCTAGACCATTTTTCGCGGCGGCGGCTGCATTTCCCCGTTCTTGGCGGTAGACTTTGCACTTGCAATTGGAGCGGAAGCGAGACATGCACGCACTGCGCACTGCAGATGAACGTTTTGTCGGCCTGCCCGGCTACGACTACGCGCCGCACTACGTGCAGGACCTGCCCGCATTCGAAGGCCTGCGCCTGCATTATGTCGACGAGGGCGCGCGCGACGCGGCGCATACCTGGCTGTGCCTGCACGGACAGCCGACCTGGTCCTATCTGTACCGGAAGATGATTCCGGTCTTCCTCGCATCCGGCGGGCGCGTGGTCGCGCCCGATCTGTTCGGCTTCGGCAAATCGGACAAGCCCGCCGACGAGGGCTTCTACACCTTCAGCCGCCATCGCGACGCGCTGGCAGCCCTGATCGAGCGCCTGGACCTGCGCAACCTTACGCTGGTGTGCCAGGACTGGGGCGGCCTGCTCGGGCTCACGCTGCCCATGGACATGCCGCAGCGCTTCAGCCGCCTGCTGGTGATGAACACTGCGCTGGGCACCGGCGATACGCCCTTGAGCGAAGGCTTCCTTGCCTGGCGCGCGTGGAACAACAAGAACCCGGACATGGACATCGCCAAGCTGATGTCGCGCAGCTGTGCGCATCTGAGCGCAGCGGAATGCGCTGCTTATGCGGCGCCGTTTCCGGATGCCGGCTACAAGGCCGGCGTGCGCCGGTTTCCGAATCTGGTGCCCGATCGACCTGACGCCGACGGCGCGGCGATTTCACGCCGCGCGCGCGACTGGTGGCAGCGCGAATGGCAAGGGCGCAGCTTCATGGCCATAGGCATGAAGGATCCGGTGCTCGGCGCCCCGGTGATGCACGCGCTGCACAAGACCATACGCGGCTGCCCGCAAGTTTACGAACATCCGGACGCCGGCCACTTCGTGCAAGAGTGGGGCGCCGATATTGCCCAACGCGCCCTGGGCGCGTTCGTTTAGTGGCGCCCTGGGCGCGTTCGTTTGACGGCGCCCGGCGCAGATGAGTCATCGAATCGAGGAAATCGCTCCATGTCAGTTCGTATCGAAAAGAACGGCCCGGTCACCACCATCATCATGGAGCGGCCCAATGTGCGCAATGCGGTCGATCCGGCCACTGCCGACGCACTGGTCGCCGCGTTTGAAGCGTTCAACGGCGACGCCGAGGCGAAGACCGCAGTGTTCTTCGGATCGCACGGCACATTCTGCGCAGGCTGGGACCTGAAGTACGGTGCGACCCTCGCCGGCAAGGACGCACGCCGCGAACTGGGCCTGGATTTTCCGCAGGGCGACGCCGCGACGCCGCGCGGCCCCATGGGCCCTTCGCGCCTGGCACTGGACAAACCGGTGATCGCTGCCGTTGCCGGCGCCGCTGTCGCCGGCGGCATGGAGCTCGCGCTGTGGTGCGACATGCGGGTGATGGAGGAAGATGCCTACTTCGGCGTCTACTGCCGCCGCTGGGGCGTGCCGCTGATAGACGGCGGCACGGTGCGCCTGCCGCGCATCGTCGGCATGGGACGGGCCATGGACCTGATACTTACCGGGCGCAAGGTCGAGGCCGCAGAAGCGCTGCGCATCGGCTTGTGCGAGCGCGTCGTGCCGCGCGGCCAGGCCCGGCCCGCCGCCGAAGCGCTGGCCTTGCAGATCGCCGGTTTTCCGCAGGGCGCGGTGCGCGCCGACCGGCGCTCGGCTTATGGACAGCACGGCCTGTCGCTGCGCGCGGCAATGGAACGCGAATGGGCGGGCGGCGTGGACACGCTGGCGGAAGCGATGCAGGGCGCCGGACGCTTCGCCTCGGGCAAAGGGCGCCACGGCGCGTTCGACGATATCTAGAGCCCGCGCATGAACATGAGATCGTCCGCCGCCCGGAATCCGGCCGTGGCAAAATGACTTTCACTGCGGGCTCGAGCAACGAAGTGCATCATAGGGAGCAGCTGCCATGAACGATCCGGCCATTGCGGCGCTGGAGCAGACCGATAACCAGGCGCCTCTGCTGGCCGACTACAATGCCTGGGAGCAGGATGCGATACTGCGAACCGCGGTAGAGCGCGAGGGCGGCGCATGGGTCGCCGAACGCGCGTACCGGCTGGGCGAGCTGGTCGGCAGCGAACGCATGCAGCTGCTCGCCGACCAGGCCAACCGCTACCTGCCGCAGCTGCGCACGCATGACCGCTTCGGCGTGCGCATCGACGCGGTCGACTATCATCCGGCGTATCACGAGCTGATGTCGCTCGCTTTCGAAGCCGGGCTGCATTCACTCGCGTGGAAGGCGCAGCGCGACGGCGCCTTCGTTGCGCGCGCCGCGCTAAATTATCTGTGGAACCAGGCCGAGAACGGAACCTCCTGCCCGGTAACCATGTCATTCGCCGCGGTGCAGGTGCTGCGCAACGACGCGCAGCTTGCCGCCGAATGGGAGCCCAAGCTGCTCGCCGACGCCTACGACGGGCGGCCGCTGCACCTGTCGCAAAAACGCGCCGTGACGGTAGGCATGGCCATGACCGAGAAGCAAGGCGGTTCGGATTTGCGCGCCAACCAGACCAACGCCACCGAACTGGGCGACGGCGCGTACGCGCTCGACGGGCACAAGTGGTTCTGTTCGGCACCGATGAGCGACGGCTTCCTCACCCTGGCGCGCACCGGCGCCGGCGTGACCTGCTTCTTCGCACCGCGCTCGCTTCCCGATGGGACGCGCAACGCAATTCAGATTCAGCGGCTGAAGGACAAGTGCGGCAACCGCTCCAACGCATCGAGCGAAATCGAGTACCACGGCGCCTGGGCGCGCAGGATAGGGGCCGAGGGACGCGGCATCGCCACCCTGATCGAAATGGCGCACCTGACGCGCTTCGACATCGTCGTCGCCTCGGCCGGCATGATGCGCGGCGCGCTCAATCAGGCGCTGCATCATTGCGAGCATCGCCGCGCATTCGGCAAGCGGCTGGTGCAGCAACCGCTGATGCAGAACGTGCTCGCCGATCTCGCCCTGGAGACCGAGGCGGCGACGCTGCTGGCGCTGCGCCTCGCGCGCGCGCTCGACCGTTCGGCACACGACCCGCAGGAGCGGCTGCTTTCGCGCATCCTGATTCCGGTGGCCAAATACTGGCTGTCCAAACGCAACCCGGCCTTCATGTTCGAGGCGATGGAATGCCTGGGCGGCAACGGCTACGTGGAAGAGGCGCCGCTGGCACGCTTTTACCGCGAAGCCCCGGTAAACAGCATCTGGGAAGGCAGCGGCAATGTCGCCTGCCTCGACGTGCTGCGCTCGATGCAGAAGCAGCCCGACTCGGTCGCCGTGCTGCTGGCCGAGATACGTGCGGGCGCAAGCGGGGACCGGCATCTGGCGCAGTTCGTCGACGCCATCGAAGCGCAACTCGCCGAGTCCGCCGGAATCGAGCAGCGCGCACGCCGCATCGTGGAGATGGCGGCGCTGGCGCTGCAGGCGAGCCTGATGGCGCAGCATTCCGCGCCTGCCGCGGCAGATGCATTCTTCAGCTCGCGGGTTCAGGGCGACTGGGGGCATGCATTCGGCACCCTGCCCGGGGGCGTGCGCTGCGACGAAATCATCGCGCGCAGCCGCATCGTCTAAGGCCGGCAGCGGGCGGAAATCGCGGCTGGACGCCGGTTGGCAAGGCGTATAATCGCATCTGGAGTCCACTATGCGCATCGAAGCACACGTACACGGCACCATTCCGCTGCGGGCGGAAACCACGCTGTCCCAGGTTGAAGGCGCATTGCGCCCCTGGCTGCGCTACATCGACGAAGACAGCATCGCCGACGCGCGCAGCGTCTATGAGGATGAGCCCGGATTCAATTTCGACTCCAAGGGCAAAACGCTGGAAATCTGCTGGACCGGCGACGTGGGCCGCGGCTTTCGCGAATTGATCGAGGAAGCGCTGCAGGCGCTCAGCCCGTTTACCGAGTCCGCCGCCGAAATCGAAGTCAGCTACTACCACGATGACGGCCAGGACGAGTTCGGCATGGTCTTCGTCGGCCCCACGCCGGAATCGATCCACGAGCGCCAGAAGAGCCGCATGATCGACGACGTATCGAGCCTGCTGGCACGGCATTTCTCCGAAGCGGAAATCGGCGAAGTGGCGGCGCTGGTGAACCAGCTGTTCGAGCGCAGCTGGGCGGAAAAAGGCGGCGACAGCCAATCCGGGTCCGCTGCATCCCCGCGCGGGCTGACGCCGGCGCAGCGTCGGCGCCTGCACTAGGCCGGGCCACCCAAGCGTCGGGACAGGCCGCGCTTGCGCCGCAAGTGCCGCGTATCCAAGTCAGCTAGCCGTCTCCAAAAAAGCAAAACCCCCAGGCACTCACGTACCTGGGGGTTTTCTTTTAGGGACCTGACGATGACCTACTTTCGCATGGGTAATCCATACTATCATCGGCGCGACGCCGTTTCACGGCCCTGTTCGGGATGGGAAGGGGTGGGACCAGCGCGCTATGCTCGT
>Ga0335085_10000432_pt1 | contig 120039 bp, 108 predicted proteins | sample Lox_Sample_45_FD_206712 | JGI IMG/M metagenome (GOLD analysis project Ga0335085, IMG submission 206712) | Soil microbial communities from Loxahatchee National Wildlife Refuge, Florida, United States - Lox_Sample_4.5 | ecosystem: Environmental > Terrestrial > Soil > Wetlands | place: USA...
GGGCGCGAACCCTCGAGAGCGCCTCACGGCACGACCGAGACGTGGAAGTGGACCTGCACGGACGGGTAGCCGAAGCCCGCCGGCAGCGGGTCGAACGGCGCGGCCGCCTTCACGGCCCTGAGCGCGGCGGCGTCCCAGCCCTTCTTGCCGGACGAGAGCGTGACCTCCGTCGTCGCGAGCGCGCCGTCCTTCGTGATGACGGCCTGGACGACCGTCTTCTTTCCGACCGCCGGCACCTCGGCGTCCGGCGGCGCCTTCCATTTCGCGGCGACCTTCTCGAACGTCCGCTTCTGGTAGGCTGGGTCGTTGAGCGTCGTCTGGAAGTAGCACTCGAGCGACGGGCGGCCCGCCGCGCGCACGGCCGGAGCGGCGGCGACGAGGAGAGCGATCGCCGCGAAGGCGGCGGAGGCGCGGCCTCTCACGCCGGCGATCCTCCGCGCGCGGGCCTCGGGCGGCGCACGAGGACGAGCCGCGCCGGGCGACCGGCCCTTTCGCACGCGGCGCAGAGTCGCGCCCGGCCGAACGCCGTCCGGCGGGTCCATTCGGCCGAGCAGCCCGGGCAGCGGTAGGCGTAGCGCGCGTTGCGCTCGCGAATCCGGCGGAGGCGCTCCGTCTCGGGCGCGGCCTTGCGGACGACGCCGAGCCGGCGCGCCACGGCCCAGAAGCGCGCCGAATGGCCTTCCTCCGGTCCCCAGAGCGCGTGGCAGAGCGCGTGCGCGGCCTCGTGCAGAAGCGTCTGGAGCCGGTCGCCGGGGACCATGTGGCTCGAGATCCGGATGACGTGCGGCGTCCCGTACTGGATGACGCCGCCCGTCGCGCGCCGCGAGGAGAGGATCACCCGCGCCGGCGGGAGGCCGTGCGCGCGCGCGAGAGCGTCGTAGCGCGACTGGAGCTCGCGCTCGTTCTCGCGCGCGCTCCCGGGTGACGGCGCGTCGGCATCGAACAGGTCGAGCTGGACGAGAGAGCCGGAACGGACGGCGTCCATCGGGCCTCCGCGTCACGCTCCCCACATCGCGTCGCGGTGGGGAGCGAGCGGTTCACGCAGGACGAACGCGGCGGCGGCGGCGGCGAGAGCCGCGGCGAAGAGCTCGAGAAGCGGGACGGGACGGCCGTGCGAGACGACGGGAGCGGCGGCCTTGACGGCCCACACCGCCGCGAGGGCGGCGCCGCCCGGGACGGTCGAGCCGCACGCGAGCGCGAGGAACGCGAGGCCGAGCCCGAGCGCGAAGGCGACGAGGTACGCGTGGACGAGCGCGAGGATGGGCGGCCCGTCGAAGCGCGGGCCGAACGCGAGTCGCGCCGCCGCCATCGGGATCGCGCCGAGCGCCGCGACCGCGGGCGCCGCGAGGCCCGGCGGGAGCTTCCCGCGCAGCCAGCCGTAGAGGGCGCCGCGCACGACCCGCTCGAAGGCGAAGGCGCCGAGGATCGCGAGCGGGACGAGCCACGAGAGACGGCGCGCGTCGAGGTCGCCGCCGAACGAGGCGTAGCGCAGGAGCCGTGCAACCGGAAGGTACGAGAGGGCGGCGAGGGCGAACACCGCGGCGGCCGCGAACGCAGGAGCGCGCCCTTCGGAAGGCCCCACACACGAATGGTAGCAGGATCTAGACTCGGCTCACCATGATGACACCCTCTCTCCCGCGCCTCGCCTTCGTCGGTCTCGGCACGATGGGCCGGCCCATGGCCGCGAATCTCGCGCGGGCCGGCTTCCCGCTCGCCGTCACGACGAGGACGCCCGGCAAGGCCGCGGCGGTCGCGAAGGAGCTCGCCGAAGGCGGCCGCGACGTGCGGGCGGCCGCGACGCCCGCCGAGGCCGCGCGCGGCGCCGCCTTCGTCGTCTCCTGCGTGCCCGACGCGCCGGAGGTCGAGGGCGTCCACCTCGGGGCGGGCGGCACCGCGGAAGGCGCCTCGCCGGGCGCCGTCGTGATCGACTCGTCCACGATCGACGCCGCGCGCGCGCGCGCCGTCGCCTCCGGCCTCGCCGCGAAGGGAATCGCCTTCCTCGACGCTCCCGTCTCGGGAGGACAGAAGGGCGCGGTCGAGGGGACGCTCACGTTCTTCGTCGGCGGCGACGCGGCGGCGTTCGAGAAGGCGCGCCCCGTCTTCGAGGCGATGGGCAAGCGCACGACGCACCTCGGCCCCTCCGGAGCCGGGCAGCTCGGAAAGGCCGTGAACCAGATCCTCGTCGCGAACAACCTCATGGCCGTCTCCGAGGCGCTCGCCTTCGCGGCGAAGAGCAGCCTGCCCCTCGAGCCCCTCCACGAGGCGCTCGTCGGAGGCGCCGCCCGCTCCTGGGCCCTCGAGGTCCTCGGCCGGAAGATGATCGACCGCGACTTCAAGCCCGCGTTCGCCGTCAAGCACCAGCAGAAGGACCTCGCGATCGTCCTTCGGAACGCGCGCGAGGCGGGCGTCCCGCTCCCCGGCGCGGCCCTCGTCCACCAGCTCCTCGCCGCGCTCGAGGCCGAGGGGCGCGGCGAGGACGGAACGCAGGCGCTCCTGACCGTCTACGAGAAGCTGAGCGGCGGGCGCTAGAATCACGGGAGTCCGGGAGGTTTCGATGAAGGGCCTTCGCCTCGCGCTTCTCGCCGCTCTCGCCGTCTTCGTCCTCGCCCCTCCGGCGCGGGCCGAGAAGGGGACCTTCGAGAAGAGCTTTCCCTTCACGGGCGACAAGGACATCAAGATCGGATTCAAATACCAGGACGTGACGATCGAGTCGTTCCGGATCCGTCACTGGCCCGACGGCGACGACCTGCAGAAGGGCGAAAAGGACCTGACGGACAACCACACCGTCTGGGTCGAGTTCACGTACTCGAACCGGAACCCCGATCGCAGCTACAAGTGCACGTACACGGTGAGCGTGCCCGGCGGCCCCGACGGGCCCTGGGGGAAGAACGACCGGACCGCGTCCCTGGACCGCGGGAAGATCGACGACACGAACAAGGTGTCGCTCAAGATGCGGACCTTCCACTACAAGCAGGCCAAGACCATCAAGATCTCTCTCGAGATCTGGCCGAAATAGCCCTCAGGCGCAGGCGCAGACGCGCGAGCGCGCCGGTGGGGAGCCGTCTTCCTGCTCGGCGCGCCAGATCGCGCGGCGCCGGCGGTAGTCCGCGTCGGCCTGGAGGGCGAGGGCGCGGCGGTAATCGCGCTTCAGGCGCGCGATCTCCTCGGCGATCAGGACGCGGTCCTCGGACCGGGAGGTCCGGAGCTCACTCTCGCGGATCTCGATCTGCGCCCTCAGGACCCGTGCCTCGTGAAGGTCCGCCGCCGATTCCATGACCGCCTCCCCTTTGTTCGGGCCGTTCCGCCCCTCTGACTGAAAGAGACGCAAACGGCGCCGAAAGGTTTCAGGCCCCCGCCCGAAGGGGATACGGATCGCGAGCGGCCCTCATCTAAGATCCGCGCGCATGACGGCGCGGGTGTTCGACGCGGAGGCCGAGACCTTCGACGCCCGCGCCGGGCTTCCGCAGGGGGCCGTCGAGGCGGTTGCGGCCGCCGTCGCCTCCTTCCTCCCCGGGGGGCGCGCCGGCGCGTTGCTCGATCTCGGCGCCGGAACCGGTGAGATCGGCGAGCGGCTGAGCGAACGGTGCCCGACCTACGTCGGCCTCGACGTTTCGCGGCCCATGCTCGACGTCTTCTCCCGGCGAATCCCGGGAGGCCGCCGCACCCGCCCGCTGCTCGTGGAGGCCGACGCCGCCCGGCACTGGCCCTTGCGCGAGAGGTCCTTCGACGTCGTCTTCAGCTCGCGGGCCTTCCATCGGCTGCCACTCGGGCACGCGGTCGGCGAGGCGCTCCGCGCCTGCGCGCCGGGCGGGGCCTTCCTCCTCGGCGGGATCCGACGGGACCCGGGCAGCGCGCGCGGAGCCTTGCGTCGACGGCTGCACGAGGAGATGCGCAAGAGGGGCCTGTCCCCTCGTGACGCGGAGGCCGACGCCCGGCGGGCGCTCGACGCCGCCGTCCGGCGCGGAGGCCGGCTCCTCGAGTCGATCACGGTCGCGCGCTGGCGGTCGCCGCGCTCGGCGGACGAGACGCTCGAACTCTGGCGTTCGCGGTCCTCGCTCGCGGGCGTAGAGCTCCCCCGGGCGGCGAGGGCGAAGATCCTCGGAGAGCTCGAGCCCTGGCTCGCAGCGCGGGACGGGCGGACGCACGGCGGCGAAGAATGCTACGTTCTTCAGGGAGCTCTCGTACCCTGACATGAAAGACGCCGTTCTCACCGAGCTCGGAGCCCGTCTCGTCGCGGGTTCGCTCACGGACGACTCGCTCCTCGAGCTGACCGCCGCGCCGGCGGACGTCCGGATCCTTCCGGACGCGAACGTCGTCAAGGTCGGAGGACAGAGCTTCATCGACCGGGGCCGCGCCGCGGTCTTTCCGCTCATCGACGAGATCGTGAGGAACCTGCCGAGTCACCAGATGATCATCGGCGCCGGCGCGGGGACGAGGGCCCGGCACGCCTACAGCGTTGGAATCGACCTCGGCCTGCCGACGGGCGTCCTCTCGGTTCTCGGCACCTTCGTGAGCATGCAGAACGCTCGCATGCTCCATTACCTTCTCGCGCGCCATGGAATCCCGTTCATCGAGCCTGCGCAGTTCGCGCAGCTGCCGCTCTATCTCGCCGAGCGCCGGGCCGCGATCTTCTTCGGCATGCCTCCCTACACGTTCTGGCAGCAGAACCCGGCCGTCGGCCGCATCCCGCCCCATCGGACCGATACGGGCGCCTATCTCGTGAGCGAGGTCTTCGGCTGCCGCTCCATGATCTACGTGAAGGACGAGGACGGACTCCACACCCGCGACCCGAAGAAGGACCGCGACGCGAAGCGCATCCCCCGTGTCACGGTCGCCGAGCTCGAGGCCATGGATCTCCCCGACCTCGTCGTCGAGCGGGCGGTCCTCGACTTCATGCGCACGGCGACGCACCGGCGGACGATCCAGGTCATCAACGGCCTCGTGCCCGGAACTCTCACGCGTGCTCTCAACGGCGAGGCCGTCGGCACGGTCATCACGGCGGACTGAGGGATGACCGAGTCGAGCGATTCCGCGGACGCCCGCCACCACCTCGTGTCGGTCCTCATGCGCGAGAGCCTCGTGGACCGCGACCTGCAGGCGCGGACGGAGGCCCCGGTCTTCCGGATGCTCCCGGACTGCCACGTCGTGAAGATCGGAGGGCGGTCGATCCTCGACGCGGGCCGGGACGTGACGCTCCCCGTCGTGGACGTGCTCGGCCGCGCCCTCGACTCCTACAAGCTCATCCTCGGCACGGGCGGCGGCGTCAGGAGCCGGCACGTCCTGTCGATCGGCGCCGACCTCGGGATGCCCGTGGGCGTTCTCGCCCAGCTGACGATGGCGGACTCGCTCGGCACCGCGCACATGCTCGGGGCCCTTCTCGCCCCCCGGGGCGTCGTCGCGATCCCGCCCGAGATGTTCGGCCACCTCCTGCCTCTCTTCATGAAGGCGGCTCCCGGAGTGATCTTCAACGGCGTCCCGCCGTACTCGCTGTGGGAGCACCCGCCGGACCTCGGCCGCATTCCTCCGCACCGGACCGACGCCGGCTGCTTCCTTCTCGCCGAGTGCTTCGGCTGCGCCAGCGTCACGCTCGTGAAGGACGTGGACGGCCTCCACGCGGAGGATCCGAAGGAGAATCCCTCCGCCGAGTTCATCCGCGAGATCGACACGGCTGCTCTCCGGAAACGCCGGCTCGGGTCCCTGCCCTTCGATCGCGTCCTCCTGGACCTCCTGGACCGCGCCCGGCTCGTGCGGAAATTCCAGGTGATCAACGGACGAAGGCCGGAACGCCTTCTGGCCGCCCTGAACGGCGAGCACGTCGGCACCATCGTCCATGCCGCCTCCTGACGATCCCGCCATCTCGGTGCGCGCCCTGACGAAGTCCTACGCTCGCGGCGCCTCGCGCGAGGCGACGGCCCTGAAGGACCTCGACCTCGACGTCTCCCCGCGGCGGCTCGTCGCGCTCGTCGGCGCGAACGGCGCCGGCAAGACGACCCTGCTTCGCCTCCTCGCGGGGGACCTCACGCGGGACGCGGGCGAGGCCCGCGTCCTCGGCGAGGACCCGGCGGACCGAAGCTCGAGACTCCGCGCGCGCGTCGCGTACGTTTCGCAGGCCCTCGCCCTCGACCCCGAGATGACCGCCCGCGAGACTTTGCGCCTGTTCTCGGCGCTGGCCGGGACGCCGCGCCCGGGACGGAACGACCGGCTCCTCGAAGGAGCGAGGGCCTTCGGGCTCGAAGAACATCTCGAGAAACGCGTGGCGCGCCTTTCCGGCGGCCTCAAGCGGCGGCTGCATCTCGCGATCGCCTTCCTGGGCGATCCCTGGGTGCTCCTGCTCGACGAGCCGACGGCCGGCCTCGACGCCGACGGCCAGAAGCACCTGTGGAAGGTCCTCGAGGGACACCGCTCGTCCGGCGGGTGCGCGCTCGTGGCCACCCACGATCTCGACGAGGCCGAGCGCCACGCCGACGAGATCGTTCACCTCGAACGGGGACGACTCGTGAAGTCACGGCGCCGATGACCGCATTCCACGCGGACGCTGTCCGAGCCGTCTTCGTCCGGACGTGGCGAGCGTCCCTGCGCCGACCCGTGCCCCTGACCTTCTCTCTCGCGCAGCCCCTGTTGTGGCTGCTCCTGTTCGGATACCTCTTCCAGCGATTCCCCGTCGGGCCGCGGTGGGCCGAGGGCGGCTACGCGTTCTTCGTGCTCGCGGGAATCTGCGCGATGACGGTCCTCTTCGGCGCCTCGCAGTCGGGTATCTCTCTCATCCGGGACATGCAGACCGGGGTCCTTCGCCGGATCCTCGCGACGCCCGCCGGAGGGCTCGACATCCTTCTCGGCAAGCTCCTCGCGGACGTCACCCGCCTCATGGCGCAGGCGACCCTCGTGTTTCTCCTGGGCTGGACGCTCGCCGGGAACCCGAGGCTCTACTGGGCGGCCGCTCCCGCGACGCTCCTCGCGTATGCGCTCTTCGCCCTCGCGTTCTCGGCGCTTTCGTGTCTCGTGGCGCTCCAGGCGCGGTCGCCCGAGGGGATGGCCGCCTTCGTGCACCTCGTCAACATGCCGGTCCTCTTCACGAGCAGCGCGTTCGCGCCCCGCGGCCTCATGCCGCACTGGCTCGCGGTGGCGGCGGCCTGGAACCCGCTGACTCTGGCCATCGACCTGTGCCGCCGCGGCCTCTTCCAGGACCGCACCGTGGACGCGGCCCTCTGGCTCCCGGAGCTCCTCGCGCTCGCCCTCGCTCTCGTCGCGCTCGCCGCCGTTCGCGTTCTGCGCTTCGAGGAAGCCGAGGCGTGACCGGCCCTCGGCCGGGCGATCCGATATACTTTCTCAAATATATCCGCCGGCGGCGGAGGGGGGGAGCGCGTGAGAACGTCCGGCGTCACCGGCGGCATCCTGTCCCTGTCGATCGCGTTCTCCCTCCCGCTCCGCGCGGACGACGTCGGCGTCTTCGCCGCCGCGAGCCTCACCGACGCCCTGAAAGAGGTCGCCGCGGCCTACGAGAAGTCGTCGGGGGACCGGCTCGTCTTCAACCTCGGCGCCTCCGACATGCTCGCCCGCCTGATCCGGGAAGGCGCCCCGGCGGACCTCTTCTTCCCGGCGGACGAGGCCCAGATGGACGGCCTCGAGAGGGCGGGCCTCCTCCTGCCCGGCACGCGCCGGTCTCTCCTTTCCAACACGCTCGTGATCGTCGTCCCGGCCGAAGGCGGACCGACGATCGCCTCGCCGCGCGACCTCGCGTCCGTCCGGGCGCTCGCCCTCGCGGAGCCGCGGAGCGTGCCCGCGGGCGTCTACGCGAAGCAGTATCTCCGGAAGCTCGGCCTCTGGGACGCGATCGCCCCCCGCGTGATCCCGACGGAGAGCGTCCGCGCGTGCCTCGCCGCGGTCGAGGCCGGGAACGCCGACGCCGGGATCGTCTACAGGACCGACGCGCTCGTCTCGAGGAGGGTCCGGATCGCCTTCTCCGTGCCCGCGGCTGACGGCCCCGACATCTCCTATCCGATCGCGATCCCGAAGGACGCTCCGCACGCGGCGGCGGCGCGGCGCCTCGCCGCCTTTCTCGCCTCGGAGCCCGCCCGCGCGGTCTTCGTCCGCTACGGGTTCCTCGTGCGGGAGGGCCGAGGGCGCTGAGCGGCCCCGACCTCAGAACCGGCCCCGGGCGCGCTCCTTCGCCGGCAGGATCTCGAGGCACGTCGTCCACCAGCCCGTCTCGATCGTCTCGACGAACTCGGCCGGCAGGCTTTCCGCGCGCATCTCGCGCGCGAGCCGCGCGTGGTCGTAGTCGACGGGGACGAACTCGGCCGCGAGCTCTCCGCCGCGGTCCTCGAGGACCGCGAACCAGACGTTCGTGCGCCCGTCGTTCGCCGGCCGCCCCAGGGCGCCCACGTTCACGATCCCGCGCCCCGGCGAGAGGAACCGGCTCCAGTGGAGGCCCGTGTGCGTGCAGGCGACGACGTCGGCCCCGTGCTCGTCGAGGAGCCGGCCGATGAAGGCGCGCGGCGTCGTGGTCTCGAAGAGGAACTCGTTGATCTTCCGCGGCGAGCCGTGGCAGAGGAGGACCCTCCGCCCCGCCACGGTGAGCCGCGCGTGGGACGGCAGGGTGCCCATCCAGGCCCGGTGCTCCGCCGACGTGTTGTCGCGCGTGTAGTCGTACGAGACCTGCGCGAAGGCGTTGTCGCGCGGGTCCGTGTAGCCGCAATGGCAGTCGTCGGCCGCCGAGGAGAGCGACTCTTCGTAATTGCCCTGGATCGCGGGAATCCGCTCCGCGCGCAGGATCTCGACCGTGCGGTCCGGGTGCGGTCCGAACGCGCCGAAGTCGCCGAGCGCGACGATCGCGTCGACGCGGCGCGAACGGGCGATCTCCATGGCCCTCAGCAGCGCCAGATAGTTCGAGTAGATTCCTCCGAAGAGACCGATTCTTCGAAAGGGTCCGAGATCCACTGTCGTCACTGGAGCCGCTCCGCGGGCGCCCCTGTGCGGGGGCATTCACCTTCTAGGAAATACTGCGCCACACGAGCCTCAGGTCCTGCAGGAGAGCCCGAACTCCTGACACGTGAAGCACGCCCGGTGGCTCAGCGTGAAAGGCCGGAGCGTGTCCGAAAGCGTCGCCCCCATGCGCGCGTCGTCCGCGTCGATGAGGATCGGGCAGACGTACGCTCCCTTCGACGTCACCATCCGCGAGGATGAGCACTGGAGCGCCTCGAGGTCCTCGGGCGTCAGCGTCCGCCCCTCGAGGGTCTCGTCCGGCGCGTAGCCGCGCAGGCGCTTCTCCTCCGCCCCGAGCCGGAGAAGCGGCATGACCTTGAGGCGCGGCTGCGAAAGCCCGATCTGCCTCAAGAAGGCCAGAAAATGGGCCCGGCCCTCCCGTGTCCCCGCCCCGTCGACGACCTCGGTCACCGTGATGACGGGATTGAGGCCTTCCGCGGCGAGGTTCCGCGCCCCCGCGAGGATGCGCTCGAACGTTCCGGCCCCCCGCACGGCGTCGTTCGTCGCGGCGTCCCACCCGTCCAGCGAGACGCGAAGGTCGAGGCTGTACTCCGACGCGTCCGAGAGGGCCTTCAGGCTCCGCGCCGTGTCGGGACGGATCAGGACGCCGTTCGTGAGGACCGAGACCGGCCCTTTCGCGAGCGCCGCCTCGAGGATCGCGAGGATGTCGCGGTTCAGGAAGGGCTCGCCGCCCGTCAGGTAGTACTCCTTCGCGCCGAGCCGTTCGGCCTCGTCGAGAACGCGGACGACGTCCGCGAGCGGCATCATCCCGTGGGCGTCGTTCGCCGGCGAGCACGAGATGAAGCAGTGCGTGCACGCGAGGTTGCAGAGAGTGCCCGCGACCTGGATCCACACGGTGTCGAGCGCCGCGAGAGGCGCGACGGGAAAGGAGGCGCCGCTCATTCGCTTCCCATGAATGAACCGACGGCGTGCCGTATTCCCGCGTTCCTATCCCCGGAGCGTCCGGATCCTCGCGATGTGGCTCTGGTCGTGCCCCGCGAGGACTCCCGCGAGCTGCTCGATCGTGAGCTCCCCGCGCTTCGGGTGCAGCCCCGTCCTCTTCCACGTCTCGTGCGGGAGAGCCCGCAGGAGCGCGATCGTGTCTTCCCGCAGCCGGCGGAACTCCTTCGCGACGTCGGCCGGGTCGGCCGACGCGTACTTCAGGGCCTCCGCCGCGCGGTCGTTGTCGAGCATCCAGAAGGACGGCTTGTCGCCGAACGCCATCTGCGAGAACCGCCCCTGATAGACGCGCTCGATGTCGCGGACGTGGGCGGCGTTCTCGACCATCGACCATTTCCCGTCCGCGGTCCGCCTTCTCAGGACGTCGTCCGGCGCGCCCTTGAGCGCGGCGGCGAGCGCGGCCGGCGCCGAGCCCAGCGTCTCGAGGACCTCGAAGCGCCTCTTGATCGCCTCGATCTGACCGAGGTGGGCCTCGTCGTTGCCGACGGCGTGCCGGCGGATGAGGTCCTCCATCGTGAGGCGTCCCGCCGTCTCGTGCACGCCGGCACGCGCCCACTGCGCGCGGCCCGTCTTCCGGAGCATCTGGAGGTTCTCGCGCCGCAGGCCGAGCCATTCCCGCACGACGTCCGACGCCTTCGCGTTCCGGTAGTCGCGCTCGATCGCGAGCGCCTCGCCGTTGACGTCGGGCAGCTTCGGCTCGTCTTCCGCCAGGATGCGGCGATAGCGCGTCAGGTACGCCTCGCGCTCCATGTCGCGCATGTGGCAGAGGATCTCGAGGATCGACCACTTTCCGGGCGCCGGCGTGAAGACGAGGACTTTCCGCGGGAGCCCCCGGATCGCGGCCTTGAGCGCCTGCGGCGTCGCGGCGAGCGTTTCGAAATGGCGTCGGCGTTCGAACTCCTCCATGGTCCCTCCTCAGCCGGCCCGGACCCCGTTGACCGGCTTGTCGAGCTCCGGAAAGAGGAGCTCCTGTGGCTTCAGGCGTGCGAGCAGCACGTCGAGGACGCTCGCCGACCATTCCGCGCGGCGCGCCGGATCGAGGGCGACGTGCGGCACCCCCCACACGGCGAGCATCTGCCCGATCGAGCGGTCGATCTCGTGCTGGAAGGCGAGGTCCGTGTCGCGGACGCCGTCGAACCGCGGGTCGCCGACGATCGGCACCTTGAAGAGGTGGTCGTACGTCCGGGTCCAGCTCCTCACGAGGCTCTCGAGGACGGCCTCCTCGGGCGCTCCGGCGAACGCGCGCTTCATGTAGCAGAAGTTGTCGAGGACCGCCCGGTCGCAGAAGACGACGTCGGCCTTCGCCTCGGCCTGCAGCTCCCACGCGATCTGCGTGTGGAGGATCCACGCCTGGGCCTTGAGGGTCGTCTCGCGGTTGATCGGGAGCGGGCATTCGCGCGCGACTTCCCGGACGAGCTCGACCGTGAGGTCCCGTTTTTTCAACGCCGCGGCGAGGTCGTAGCAGAGCGTCGTCTTTCCCACCCCGTGCGTGCCGATGAACGCGACCTTCATGCGATTCGCAGGATATCCGATCCGTGCGCGGGGTCACCCGGCGGCCGGGGCGTCGCCTGGAGACCAGCGTCTGTCGCCGCCGTGCAACGGCCGCGCGTGGACACCGGGTCCGAACGGGCCTAGCTTCCCTCCGCCACGAACGCCGCTCTCGAAGAAACTCGAAGAAAGGAGATTCCCATGAACGTCCGCACGAAATTCCTCGTCGGCGCGCTCGGCGCCGCGGCGCTCCTGACGGCCCGTCCGGGAGCCACGTTCACGCTCGTCGAGAAGAACAGCTTCGACGCGCACCTGACGCTCTCCCAGGCCGCCTTCTGCGACGGCTCGGTCAGGACCCGGCTCGAGCCCGGCGCGTACGACGTGCACGTCTCGACCATGGGGGACGGCTCGGTGCGCGGAGTCGTCATCCAGGGCGGCATCCGCAAGGGCGAGACGCGCGTCGTCAGCCAGCCGGGGTCGAACCAGATCCTGATCGGCCTCCTTCTCCCGGCGGTCCAGGTCCCGGCCGTCCAGAAGCAGGCGCCCGCGGGCGCGCTCGGCAACCAGAGCGGCAGATAGGCCAGGAGAGAGCCGCAGGACGGACGCCCGTGACGCCATGCGCCTCGCTCTGAGCGCCTTCGTCACGGGCTTCGCGACGCTCGGCCTCGAGATCACGGCGCTGCGCCTCCTCGCGCCCGCCTTCGGCTCCAACATCCTCGTCTTCTCGAACGTCGTCGGCGTCGTTCTCGCCGGCCTTGCCGCCGGAGCGTGGCTGGGCGGACGCTGGGCGGACCGCCGAGCGGATTCGCGTCGCGCCGGCGTCCTGCTGCTCGTCGCGGGCGTCCTCGTCGCCCTGCTTCCCTCGCTCGCGCACCCGCTGCTCGACGCCGCCCGTCGCGCCCTCGTCGCGGGCTCGGCGCCGCTCTTCTTCTGGTCGCTGGCCGCCGTGACGCTCCTCGTGCTCCCTCCCACGGTCCTCCTCGGCGCCGTGGCACCCCACCTCGTGAGGCTCCGCGTGGGCCGCGTCGAGGAAGTCGGCCGCGTCTCGGGCTCCCTCTCGAGCCTCGGGACCGCCGGCTCGCTCCTCGGCACGTTCCTGCCGACGCTCGTCACGATCCCCTTCCTCGGCACGGCGGCCACGCTCCGGATCCTCGGCGCGGTCCTCATCCTCGGCTCGGCGCTTCTCGTCGGCTGGGGCGCCTCGGCCGCCCTCGCGTTTCCCCTCGTCCTCGCGCTCGCTCCGCTCCGGGCCGCCGGGCCCGGCGTCCTCGAGGAGCGCGACTCCGTCTACCAGCACGTCCTCGTCGAGGAGCGACCGGACGGCACGCGTCTCCTCCTCGTGAACGAGGGCCTCGCCGTCCAGTCGACGTGGAAGCCGGGGAACCGCCTCTCCGGCACGAGCTACGACGCCTTCGTCCTCCTCGACGCGGCGAAGGACGGAGGAATCCGCTCGCTCCTCGACCTCGGTCTCGCGGGCGGCACGATCGTCCACGCATTCCGGACGGAGCGGCCGGACGTCGCGATCACGGGCGTCGAGATCGACCCGGTCGTTCTCGAGCTCGCCCGGCGCCACTTCGACCTCGACGGGCCGGACCTCGCGATCCGCGAAGAGGACGCGCGGGCGTTCCTGGCCCGGACGCGCCGGCGGTTCGGCGCGATCGCCGTGGACGTTTTCCGCGGACCGCACGTCCCGTTTCATTGCGCGACGCGCGAGTTCTTCGCGCTTGCCAGGAGCCGCCTCGAGCCGGGAGGCGCGATCCTGATGAACGTCGCCGTTCTCTCGGCGCACGACCGGGCCCTCACCGGCCTCCTGAACACGGTCGCCTCGGTCTTCGCGGAGACCCGGACGTGGCACCCGGAGGGCTCGAAGAACTGGTTCGTCCTCGCGAGCGACACGCCGGGCCTGAAGGAGCGCCTCGCGAAAAATCCCGTCCCCGACGATCTCGCCGAGCTCCGCCGGGAGTTCGTCAACGAGATCCGGCCGGTGGCCTTCGACGCGGCCGCCCCCGTCTTCACGGACGACCGTTCGCCGATCGAGATCTACACGGACCTTCTTTTCGTGCGCACGTTCACGGACTGACCGGCGCGACGAGGCCGACCTCGGCGAAGAGCTTCTCCGTGTCCTCGCCGAGACGCGGCGGCGCCGCGGGCGCCGGATCGGAAAATTCTTCGAAGAAGAAGGGCGGGCGGATCGTGGGCACCGTGCGCCCGCCGCGCGCCGTCACGAGGACCGAGTCGAGCGCCTCCGCCTGCGGCGAACGGATCGCCTCGAGGACGCCCGCGACGGGGCCCGCCGGAATGGCGGCCTCGCGAAGGCGCGCGAGCCACGTCGCGCGTGGCTCCTTTTCGAAGATTTCTTCCAGGATCGGGACGAGGGCGTCGCGGTTCACGACCCGCGCCGCGTTCGTGGCGAAGCGGGGATCCGCCCCGAGCTCCGGCCGTCCGATGACCCTTTCGCAGAAGACTCCGAATTGCCGGTCCGTCCCGACCGCGAGGAGAAACCCGCCGTCCGACGCCTCGAAGGCGCGATAGGGCTCGATCGTCGCGTGGGAGTTTCCGTGGCGCGTCGCCTCCCGGCCCGTCACGAGAGCCGAGCCCGCGACGTTCACGAGCGCCGCGAGGCCCGTCGAGACGAGATTCGTCTTCACGTGCGCCCCGGCTCCGTCGCGCTCGCGCGCGTGAAGGGCCGCGAGGATCTCCGCGAGCGCGGCCCACCCCGCGAGGACGTCCACGACCGCGACGCCGACCTTGTGCGGGGCGCCGTCCGCCGGTCCCGTGATCGACATGAGCCCGGTCGCGCCCTGCGCGAGGAGGTCGAACCCGGGCTCGCCGGCCCCGGGCCCGACGTCCCCCGCGCCCGAGATCGAGCAGACGACGAGGCGCGGATTCAGGGCGCGGAGCGTCTCGACGCCGAGCCCGCGCCTCTCGAGCGCGCCCGGCAGGAAGTTCTCGACGAGGACGTCCGCCCGCGCCGCCCACCGCCGCACGAACTCCGCGCCCGCCGGGGTTCCCAGATCCACGGCGGCCGACTCCTTCCGGCGGTTCACGGAGAGGAAGTACGCCGCCTCGCCGTCGAGCGACGGCGGCTTCCATCCGCGCGACACGTCGCCGCCGCGCGGGTCCTCCACCTTGACGACGCGCGCGCCGAGATCCGCGAGGAGCATCGTCGCGAGCGGCCCGGCGAGGACCCGCGACAGGTCGAGGACGACGATGCCGTCGAGCGGAGGCTTTCTCATGCAAGAGGGATGAGGGGGCTGCGTGGGGTGCGTCTCCGGCTCGACACGGGCCGGAGCGTACGTCGTGCCCCCTGCATCAGAACAGGGGACGCTTCACGACCAGCACCGTCGTGTCGTCGGCGGGCGAGCCGTCGCCCACGTGCCGCCGCCAGTCCGCGAAGAGGGCCTCGACGATGGCGTCCGCGGGCCGGCGCCAGAGGCTCACGGACGTCAGGACCTCGCGCGGCCGGTCGTACCCGTAGGGCACGTCCAGGAGGTCCGGCCCCTCGTAGAGGCCGTCCGAGGCCATCACGAGGACGCCGCCCTTCGGCAGGTCGATCGGCAGGTCTTCGTACGTGCGCCTCGGGCCCTGCCCGAGCGGGAGGCTCGAGCCGGCGATCTCGGAGCACGTTCCCTCGTGGAGAAGCAGAGGATACGGGTGGCCCGCGTTCGCGAGGAGGCCCTTCCCGGTCTTCGGGTCGAGGGAAAGAAGCGCGACCGAGGTGAAGAGGCGCTCGCTCCGGCCCGTGCGGAGCACGCGGTCCATCTCGAGGAGGATCTCCGAAGGCCTGCGGCCCGCCTTCACGAGGCTCGCGAGCGAGGCCATCACCATCGCCTGCTGGATCCCGCAGGAATACCCGTGGCCCGAGACGTCGCCCGCCGCGACCCAGAGCTCGCCCGCGCCGTCGATCACGAAGTCGTAGAGATCGCCGCCCGCTTCCGTGGCGAGGACGGTCCTCACGGAAAGCTCGAGACCGTCGACCCGTGGCGGCCTCTCGGGCAGGAGCGAGAGCTGCATGCGCGAAAGGAGGTCCATCTCGTACTTCACGCGCCGTTCCGACTCGAGGCGTCGGACGTACTCCGGCGCGTCGAGGCGCCCCTCCTCCTCCGAGGCGGGCCTCCGGAACCCGATGGCGCCCGCGGCCGCGATCGCGGCGAGCGGCAGCGCCGTCATGCAGGCCGCGAGCGCGTTTCCGTCCAGCGTGTGGCACGCGACCAGCGCGTCCCTCAGGAGGGCCGACGAGACCGCGGCGACGAGGAGGGCCGCGAGGCCGTGTGCGTCGAACACGCTCCGGTAGACGACGGCCCAGAGGAGGCACAGGGCGAGGCTGGCGCCCCACGGCGCGAGCGGCATCGCGGACGAGAGGACCAGCGCGAAGAGTACGGCCCCGGCGGTCCCGGCCCACCTCCGCGGCAGGAGGAAGCGCAGGAGCGCGACGAGAAGGAGGAACAGCGCGGCGTGGAACGTGCCCTCGTAGAAGGGCCCCTTCTGCGTCTCGAAAAGCGGATAGGGAAACGAGGGACCCGAGGGCCGGACCCCGAGCGGGGCGGCGAGCGCCGCCGCCGCGAACGCGAGGAGCGAGATCCCGAACGTCGCGGCGCCCGCGCCGAGGCCCGACAGGATCGCGACGCCGCCGCGCGGGCCGAGGCGCCGGGCCACGAAGGCGTCGAGGCTGGTCGTGAACCCCGGCACGGTGTCCCGGAGGAGGGACTCGGCGACGGCCCAGAGCGCGAGAAGATAGAGGAGCGCGAGGAGCCGGAGCCCGATCGCGAAGGCGACGAGGCCTCCTCCCGCGAGCTCGTCGTTCGAGATGCCGCCCGCGACCTCGTAAACGAGCGCGAGCGCCGTCAGGAGGATCGCGATGCGGAACCCCAGGCGGCGCCGGTAGAGGAGCAGCCCGAACGCGAACGCGACGACGAGGAAGACGAGGATGACCGGGATGAAGCGGTAGAGCCGGCGCGTGATCCCCTGCGCGCTGAAGTGACTCGGCGCCTCCGGGTCCCGCAGACGGCGCGCGACCGAGAGCCTGATCCCGCCGGACTCGACGGTCTGGACGTTCTCGGCCGGCTCCCCGGGCGCGTTCTCGAGCGGCTGGATCCGGACCATGACGTTCGTCGCGGGAAAGCTCAGCACGTCCCCTGTCTTTCGCCGCGGGCCCCGGACGAGGTCTTCGAGTCGAGCGGCGAACGAGAGCCGCACCGCGCGCGTCTTCTCGTCGGGGCCTTCGAAGATCGAGCCCCCGGGCGACCAGTCCACGGAGTCGATCGAGCCGTCCGGCGCGAGCGCGATGACCGCGGGCCCGACGCCGCCGCCCGGCAGGGACAGCGAGCCCGACACCGTCCACGCGAAGGCTCCGCCGGTGGCCTCGAGATACGCCCGCGCCTTCGAGCCGAGCCGCCGGTACGCGCGCTCGAAGTCCGATTCGAGGTTCGGGCGCGCGGAGAACGCGAGCGACGCCCTCGAGAGCGCGCCGCCCGCCCGGTCCATCGCGGCGCGCACGGTCTCCACGGCCCCCGGGGGGCGCGGCGGGCGCGCGCGCCACTCCGGGAGGACCGCGAACGCCGCGGCGAGACCGGCGGCCAGGAGAGCTCCGCCCCCGAACAGCGACACGCGCGGGAGGCGCGCGCTCAAGACCGCGAGCCGGCGGGCGCGAGCGTCAGCCCGGCCGTCATCTCGAGCATCCGGTCGATGGCGTGCTTCGCTCTCTCACGCACGGCCTCCGGCACCTCGATGCGCGGCGCCATGTCGGCGAGACACGCCGCGAGCTTCCCGAGCGTGTTGCGCTTCATGTGCGGACACGTGTTGCAGGAGCAGTCCGCGTCCGGCGGGGCCGCGATGAGCGTTTTCCCTGGAGCCGCGCGCCGCATCTGGTGGAGGATCCCCTCTTCCGTCGCGACGATGAAGGCCTGCCGGGGCGACGCGGCGACGTGCCTCAGGAGGCCCGACGTGGACGCGACGACCGCCGCGTGGCGGAGGATGGTCTCTTCGCACTCCGGGTGCGCGATGACCTCGGCCTCGGGGTGCCGCGTCACGAGGTCGAGGAGCTTCCTCTCGGAAAACGTCTCGTGGACGACGCACGTCCCCGGCCAGACGGCGAACGTCCTGCCGAGCTTCTTTTCGAGCCAGGCCGCGAGGTTGCGGTCCGGCGCGAAGACGACCGGGTCCGGAATCTGTCTCAGGATCGCCTCGGCCGACGAGGACGTCACGATCACGTCCGAGAGGGCCTTCACGGCCGCCGAGCAGTTGATGTAGCTCACGACCGTGTGGCCCGGATAGTTCCGGAGCCATTCGGCGAAGAGCGGCGCCGGGCAGCCGTCCGCGAGCGAGCAGCCCGCCTCGAGATCCGGCACGACGACGGTCTTCTCCGGCGTCAGGATCTTCGACGTCTCCGCCATGAAGTGCACGCCCGCGAAGGCGATGACGGGCTCCTTCGCCTCCCGGCCGCGGCGGGCGAGCTCGAGCGAGTCGCCCACGAAGTCGGCGAGATCCTGGATCTCGGACTCCTGGTAATAATGCGCGAGAACGACCGCGTTCCGCTCCTTCTTCAGGCGCCGGATCTCCGCCTCGAGGTCGAGCCCCGGCGCAAGGGCGGCCCTCGAGACGGCGGAAGTTTCGATCGCGCTCATCGCGTTCATCTTAACGCCCGCCGTTTCGGTGGAATTCCCTTTGCTACACTGCGCGCGCCGAAGGTCGGGACGGCCGGCCGGGTAATTTCTGCATGAGCGCACGCGCCGAATCTCTCGCCGCGCCTCCGTCGTCCGGGTGGATCGCGAATCCACGATGGGACCTGATCGTCCTCTCCCTCTCGGCCGTCCTCGTCGCGGTGCCGCCTCTCGTCCACTCCTTCGGGAAGACCACGGCGGGCGGTGTCGATCTCCTGATCACGCTCCTCGTCGGCGGCCCGCACATGTACGCGACCTTCCTGAAGACCGTCTTCGAGCCGAACTTCCGGAAGATCCACCCCGCGCTCACGTTCGCGCCGGTCGTCGTCATCCCGATCTTCGTGATCTCCGGCGCCGTCTTCGCGTTCCAGGCGCTCCTCACGTTCTTCTTCACGTGGGCCTCGATCCACGTCTGCGACCAGGCCTCGTACATCGCCTACCTCTACCGCGAGAAGGGCGGCGCCGCGAAGCCCTGGCAGCGCGGCCTCGACGTCTCCGTGATCCTCTTCTCGCTGTACAGCTACGCGATGTACCGGCACGTCGCGGGAACGTTCCGGATCGGCGACACGGCGCTCTGGTTCCCGGAATTCCTCAAGCACGCGTGGTTCGCGAACGGCTTCGCCGTCGCGACGGCGGCGCTCGTCGCGGGATGGGTCGTCTACACGCTCGACCAGATGCGCCGCCACGAGGTCTCGGGCCCCTACGTCTTCTTCATGACCCTCACGATCGGCGTCTCGCTCCTCGTCCCGCGGCTTCCCGAGCTCTCGATCTCCTTCCAGGGCTTCAACGCCTGGCACTCGTTCCAGTACCTCGGGCTCACGTACCTGATCCTCCAGCAGGACAACTCGATCGCGAAAGAGAGCCTCGCCAAGAAGCTCGCGCGGCCCGGCCAGTTCTTCCGGTACTACGGCTGGAACATCCTCCTGACCTCGGGCGCGACGCTCGTCATCGTCCTCCTCACGATCGTCCTGAAGCTGCCCTCCGAGCCGAGCTACTACGCCGTCGTCCTCTCCTTCCTTCTCGTGCACTACGCGCACGACCACGTGCTCTTCGCCTTCGGGAGCGGGTTCCGCCCGAAGTGACGCCCTTCCGGTTCCGCCTGCGCCGCGCGGCCGCCGCTGGGGCGGCCGTCGCGTTTCTCGCGGCCTCGCCCGCCCTCGCCGCCCGGAAGAAGCGGAAGGCGGCGGAGCCGACCGCGGTGCCGCGTCCACCCGACCCCTTCCGCGTCACGATCACGACGGCGGACGGCGTCGCCCTCGCGGCGTCGTGGCGGCCCGTCGCCGGGAACGAGAAGGCGCCCGCCGTCCTCCTCGTCCACGACTTCTCCCGCGAGAGGCGCGAGCTCGAGCCCCTCGCGACGAGGCTCGGGACGGCCGGCTACGCGACGCTCGCGATCGACCTCAGGGCCCACGGCGAGTCCACGCGGAAGAACGGCCAGCCGATCCCGATCTCGCCGCGTCTCCTCACGGATCCGGGCGGCTTTCCGCGGGACGTCGAGTCGGCAGCCGCGTGGATGAGGGCGCGCGCGCCGAGAACGGCGGCGCTCGGCTTTTCGGTCGGGGGCTACCTCGCCCTGCTCGCGGCGGCGCGCGGCCAGGTCGACACCGCGATCGCCTTCTCCGTCAACGAGCCGAAGGTCGCGGCTCTCGCCGGACCCGCCGCCCCGGCGCCCCGCTCGCTCCTCCTCGTCGCCTGCGAGGACGACCCGGGGCGGGCCGAGTCGGCGAGAAAGCTCGAGGCCTCCGCGCAGCCGCCGAAACGGCTCCTGCTCTTCCCGGGCGCCGCGCACAACCTCGCCGTCCTGCGCGAGCACCCCGAGGCCGTGGCGGCGATCCTCGCGTGGCTCGCCGAGCGGATCGGCCCGCCGGCCCCCGCGCCCGCCGCCCCTCCGCAGTAAGCTCCCGCCCCGTGAAGACGGTCGTCTTCGACATCGAGACGGTCTCGAGGCCGTGGCTGGAGCTGGATGACCAGCAGCGCGGAAAGCTCACGCGATGGGCCGAGGACCACGAAGATTTTCTGAGAAGGAAAGAGGGAGGAGCGCTTTCGCCCTATACGGGAAAAGTGATCGTGATCGCGATGCTGAACCCCGAGACCGGGAAGGGAATCGTCTGGTACGAGGCGGGCGGTGATCGCGTCGGGCGGACCTCGGACGACGGATTCTTCGAATACGTCGGATGCGGCGAAAAGGAGATGCTCGCGGAGTTCTGGGAGAAGGTCGCGAAGTTCGAGCGCTTCGTCTCCTTCAACGGCCGCACCTTCGACGCGCCGTTTCTCAGCGTGCGCAGCGCGGTCCACGGCCTTTCACCTTCAAGGAATCTTCTCGGCTATCGGTACTCGATGGAGACGCACGTCGACCTGATGGAGATCCTGACGTTCCAGGGCGCGGTGTCCCGGGACCGGTGGCCCAACCTCCACGGCGCGTGTCTCGCGTTCGGCATCCCGTCCCCGAAGAGCGAGGCCATGCACGGCTACGCCGTGGGCGACGCGTACCGGGAGGGGCGGCTTTCCGAGGTCGCGGACTACTGCCGCCGCGACGTCGAGGCGACCGCGGCCCTCTTCAAGCGGCTCGAGACGACGCTCCTGCCGCTCTTCAAGCGCTGAACGAGGAGGAATTCGGCCGCAAGATGCGGGGAGAGGACGGACCTTTCCCGCCGCACATTGGCGGCATGATGATCACCGCGATGCCCACCCCGGACTCCCCCGACCCCCGCGCCGCCTGGAAAGCCGTCGTCGCCCGCGACGCCGCCGAGGACGGCCGCTTCGTCTTCGCCGTCGCGACGACCGGCGTCTACTGCCGCCCGTCCTGCCCGTCGCGCCACCCGCGGCCCGAGAACGTCACGTTCTTCGCGGGCCCCCGCGCCGCCGAGGCCGCCGGTTTCCGCGCGTGCCTGCGCTGCAGGCCGGCCAGCGAGGAGCCGCCCGCGGCCGTCCGCGCCGTGCGGCGCGCCGTCGCGTTCCTCGAGGCGCACGCGGACGAGCGCGTCCCGCTCGCGGCCCTCGCGCGCGTCGCGGGCCTCTCGCCCTTCCACTTCCAGAAGACGTTCAAGAAGCTCGTCGGCGTCTCGCCGAAGAAGTACGCCGAGGCCCGGAAGGCCGACCGCCTCAAGGCGCTCCTGAGAGGCGGATCGGGCGTCGCGGCCGCCGGCTACGAGGCGGGCTACGGCTCGTCCAGCCGCGCCTACGCCGGCGCCGCACGTCACCTCGGGACGACGCCCGGGACGTACGCGCGCGGCGGTGCGGGACTCCACGTCCTGTGGGCCACCGTCGCGACGCCTCTCGGACGGCTCCTCGTCGGCGCGACGGAGCGGGGTGTCTGCTTCGTGACGCTGGGCGACACGGACCGCGCCCTCGTCGCGAACCTCCGCCGCGAGTACCCCGAGGCCGTTCTCGAGAAGGACCCCGGGACGCTCGCGTCCTGGACGGCCGCGATCGCGGGCGCTCTCGCGGGACCCGTCGACCTTTCCGCGATCCCTCTCGACTTCCGCGCCACGACGTTCCAGCGCCGCGTGTTCGAGGCGCTCCGGCGCATCCCGCGCGGTGAGACGCGCTCGTACGCCCAGCTCGCCTCGGCGGTCGGGAAGCCCTCCGCCGTGCGCGCCGTGGCGTCCGCCTGCGCGCGGAACCCCGTCGCGATCGTCGTTCCGTGCCACCGCATCGTGCGGAGCGACGGCGCGCCGGGTGGCTACCGGTGGGGCGACGAGCGCAAGGCCGCGCTCCTCGAAAACGAGAGCGGGCGGCGCTGAGGCCGCCCGCTCCCGCCGGCTCCGGGCGCGATCACTGCCAGGTGCCTTCGACCCAGAAGCCCCCGATGTCGTAGTGCCCGGGGACCCAGACCGCGCCGAGAAACGGCGGCAGGACCCAGCCGTAGTCCGAGATGTAGACGTAGCCCGGGCCGGGGCACGCCGCGTAGAACCGGAAGCCCGAGAAGACGCGGAACGGCGCGCGATAGCCATAGCCGTAGCCGTAGCGGACCACGGAGCGTGCGGGCGCGACGTGGGCGCGGGCGGGCGCGCGGTACGCGGGGCCGCGGGGCGCCGGTGCCCGGACCTCCTGTCTCGGCGAGCCGTGCCCGCGCTCTTCCGCGGAGGCCCCGGGAGCGATCACCGTCAGGGCCGCGAGGGCCGCGGCGGAAAGCGTCAGGTTGCGCATCGTGGTGTTCATGACCGGCCTCTCTTTCTGCCCCGGGCTGTCTCGCCCCGGACATCGAGAGAACTGCAAGGCCGTGCCAGCCGCGCGGCCGTGATTCCCCTCACCGATGCACGGATTCGTGCAGCGAAGAGGGGACAACGCACGATCCCGTGACGCCGGATCAGGTCGACCGGGGAGAAGAGGAAGATCTTCCGAGAAGGGTGAAGAGGGAGATCGCCCCGGCGAGCGGCCCGACGATCATCAACGTCGGATTGAGCGCCCAGGCGGCCCTGAGGTTCCCGTGCAGGATCTGGTGCGCGGCGCGCAGGCTTCCGCAGCCGGGGCACGGCACGCCGAGGACGGTTCGGAAGAGGCAGGGTGGATAGAAGCCCGCGGTGGCGGGGTCGAAGAGGAAGAGGACGGCGAGCGCGGCGACGGAGGCGAGGAGGAGCGGGGCCTTTCGCGTCCTAGGCCCCCACGTCCTTACGCGCGTTCTTCACGACGAAAAAGCACAGAACCGCGAACACGAGCGCGCACAGCACGTCGCCCCCGGGACCGTTCTTGAGCGCCGGATAGAACCTCGTGCCGAGGTCGAGCTTCTCGAGCAGCGTCGGAGACTCCATGTGGAGGAAGCGGTCCCCGAAGAACGCGACGAACGCGATCAGGACCCCGCCGAGGGAGCCGCCGGCGACGAGTCCCGTCGAATAGAGCATCCCGGACGACAGCTCGCTCTCCTCCTTCTTGTGCCGGATCCTGTCGGCGAGGCCCTTCATCATGCCGCCGATGAAGATCGGGAAGGTCGTCGAGAGCGGAAGGTAGGCACCGACCGCCCAGGAGAGCGCGTGCGCGCCGGCCATCTGCGCCATGAAGGCGAGGAAGACGCCCACGAGGACGGGCGCCCAGGGCAGGTTCTGCGCGAGGAGGCCCTTGATGATCGTCGCCATGAGCGTGGCCTGCGGCGCCGCGAGCTTCGCGCCGCCGATGCCGTGCAGCTGCCCGACCTCGCGGTACGTCGTGTCGAGGAGGAAGAGCGTCCCGCCGATGACGAGCGTCGAGACGAGGACTCCGATGATGAAGCCGATCTGCTGCCGGCGCGGCGTCGCGCCCACGAGGAACCCGGTCTTGAGGTCCTGCGAGGTCGCGCCCGCGTTCGCGGCCGCGATGCAGACGAGAGCGCCGACGCAGAGCGCGACGGGCTGGTACGCGTCTCCCGTGCGGCCGATCAGCACGAAGACGACGCACGTGCCCATCAGGGTGGCGATCGTCATGCCCGAGATCGGGTTCGAGGACGTCCCGATGATGCCGACGATGCGGGAGGAGACGGTCACGAAGAAGAACCCGAAGACGATGACGAGCAGTCCCATGAGGAGCGAGCCGGGGAACGGCCCGTGCGGGAAGCCGGGCAGGATCGTGATGAGAAGCGCGAGGACGATCGAGCCTCCGACGACGATCCCGATCCCGAGGTCGTCCTCGGTCCTGACGCGCGCCTTCTCGCCGGTGCCGCCCCGGAACGACTTCACGGACTCGCTGAACGCCGACACGATCGTGGGAAGGGTCTTCACGAGCGTCATGACGCCGGCGCACGCGACCGCGCCCGCGCCGACGTAGCGGACGTACGCGTAGTAGATCCACTGCGCGTGCGCGTGCGAGGCCATCCAGGCCTGCGAGTAGCCGAGCTTTCCGAGGTCCCCGACGAGGCGGGTCTCCGGCACGAAGATCGAGATGAGCGGGATCAGCGCGAGCCACGAGAGGACGCCGCCCGAGGCGAGCTCGCCGGCGATCTTCGGCCCGATGATGTATCCGAGGCCGAGATATTCGGGCGTCACGTCCGACGAGAGCGTCGCGTCGGGGATCTTTCCGTCCTTCCCGGTGCGGAACCACGTCGCGGTCTCGTTCCAGAGGCCGAGGATGCCGTACAGGAACTTGTACAGCATCGAGATCCCCACGCCCGCGAAGACCATCTTCGCGAGGTTGCCGCCCTTTTCGCCCGCGATGAGGACGTCGGCGCAGGCGACCCCCTCGGGGTACGTCAGGTTCCCGTGCTCCTTGACGATGAGCGCCCGCCTGAGCGGGATCATGAAGAGGACGCCGAGGGTGCCGCCGATGGCCGCGAGGAGAAGGATGACGAAGTACTTGAAGTAATCGGCCCCGTTCGACAGGAAGAGGAGCGCCGGGACCGTGAAGACGACGCCCGCCGCGACGGATTCGCCCGCCGAGCCGATCGTCTGGACGATGTTGTTCTCGAGGATCGTGGATTTCCCGAGCTTCTTGAAGACCGCGATCGAGAGCACCGCGATCGGCACCGAAGCGGACACCGTGAGCCCGGCCCGCAGCGCGAGGTAGACCGTCGCCGCGCCGAAGACGATCCCGAACGCCGCGCCGAGGAGGACGGCCTTGAGCGTGAACTCCGGGACGTCCTGCCGGTCGGCCGGGATGTAGGGCTTGAACTCCTGCCCGTCGGGCTGGCTCATGCGTTCGTCCTCCTCGCGGCGCGGCTTCGGGGCGGGCGCGAGTCTGCCATTCCCCCGCCCGGATTGTCGAACGGGAAACGCCTCCCGCGGCTATACTTGACGCCGAAGCACTCCCCGGCAGACCCCCCGCGCCCGAGGGACCGGGTCTGCCTTCTCCCGAGGAGGGACCATGAATCGCACGGTTCTCGTCCTGGCCGACGACCTCTTCTGGAGGACGAAGATCGATCACGCGCTGAAGTCGAGCCAGACTCCCGGAGTGTTCCTCGACTCGCCCGCCGACCTCGAGAAGAAAGCCGATCCGACCCGCGTGGGCCTCGTCCTCGTCGACCTCGCGCTCAAGCAGGACCCGATCCCCGCGATCACCGCCCTGAAGAAGGCGCCGAGGACGAAGCCGATCATGGTCGTCGGCTACTGCGAGCACAAGCAGACCGAGCTCATCGAGCGGGCGAAGAAGGCCGGCTGCGATCAGGTTCTCCCGCGCTCGACGTTCTCGCAGAACCTCGGCCAGCTCGTCCTGAACTACGCGCTCCCCGGCGCGCAGCGCGCCGAGGAAGAGGAGACCGAGCTGCCGGAGGAATGACCGGCTGCGTCGTATCCTGTGGGCGTTTCGCGGAACGTCCGGGTGGTTCTTCTCAGAAGGTGAATGCGGGCTCGCGGCGGCGCGGCCGTGGCTCGTCCGGAAAGGCCGTGTTATGAGCAGCTCTCGCCGCCGATTCCTCCAGGCCGCCGCCGCGGCATCCCTTGCCGGCGCCCTCCCCTCTTCACCATTCGAAGAAAATCTGCAGGCGCAGAGCCCCGGCGCGGCAGGCGCGGCGCAACCGGCACCCGGCGCGAGGGAAGCAGAATCCTCCTCCTACGTCCTCGTGACGTCCGCGAACGGCGTCGAGGCCGCGAAGACGGCGCGGCAGGCGCTCATCCAGGGCCACGCGCCCCTCGACGCCGCGATCGCCGGCGTGAACGTGGTCGAGCTCGACCCGAACGACGTGAGCGTCGGCTACGGCGGCATCCCGAACGAGGAGGGGGTCGTGCAGCTCGACGCCGCCGTCATGGACGGCCGGACGATGAAGGTCGGAGCCGTCGGCGCGCTCGAAGGCGTCAAGACGCCGTCGAAGGTCGCGAAGCTCGTCATGGACCGGACCGATCGCGTGTTCCTCGTCGGGGCGGGCGCGCGGGCGTTCGCGACCGTGCAGGGCTTCCCGGTCGAGGACCTCCTCACGGAGAAGACGAGGAAGATCTGGCGGTACTGGAAGGAGCGGATGAGCGACATCGACGACTGGGAGGTCTCGGCGAAGGAGGCCGAGGATCCCGACGTGAAATGGTTCCTCGAAAAATACGGTCAGGAGATCTTCCGGCCGCAGGGGACGATCCACATGTCCGTGAGGAGCGCGCCGGGCGACTTCGCGTGCGTCACGACGACCTCGGGGCTCTTCTTCAAGATGCCGGGACGAGTCGGTGACTCGCCCGTCGTCGGCGCCGGGCTCTACTGCGAAAACGGCGTCGGGTCGGCCGGCTCCACCGGACGCGGAGAGGCCAACCTCGAGGTCGCCGGCGCGCACACCATCGTCGAGCTCCTGCGCCAGGGGAAGGGCGTCGAGGAGGCGTGCCTCGGCGCGCTCCGGCGCATCGACGAGAAGATCCACCTCGTTCCCCGCCACCGCGACGCGAAGGGCCGCCCCCGCTTCAACGTCAGCTATTACGCGATCGACGCGAAGGGCAGGACCGCCGGCGCCTCGATCTGGAGCGGCACCAAGCACGTCGTCGCGGACGACGCGGGCGTGAGGACGGTGGAGTCGGCGTATTTGTACAAGAAGGACAAGTAGGGCTCGATGACAAGGCCTCTGGGGCTCTACGAGGAGCTCCTGACGCTCGGCCTGACGCGGGAGGTAGCGGAAACCAACACCTACAGAAAGCTCCTCGATCAGCTGCCGAGACCGATGCCCGCCGAGTTCTTCAGGGAAGCGCGCGTGGCGGCCGGCTGATCCGCCTCCTACTCAGCGTCCTCCACCCCCACGGCCGTCACGACCGGCCTCTCGCGCCCCGGGGTGTGTTCATGGACGGGGACGTTGAGGAGCTTCAGCGCTCCGTCCGGCCCCTTCCCCACCAGCGTCGAGCTGCCGCCGCCGTCGAGGTTGACGGCGTCCGTCGCGCCCGCGCTCTTCAGGATGTCCTTCAGGTCGTCCAGCGTCGCGCCCTCGCTCGTCCCCGGCTGCCGTCCGTCGACGACGAGGAGCCAGAGCGTCCTGCCGTCCGCGTCGACGCCCGCGGCCGTGCGCGGGTGGCGGGGCGACTTGAAGATCGCGTCGGCGAACGCCGTGTCGGTGCGCGCCCCCTTCCACAGGAGCACCGGCCCCGTCGCGAGACCCCAGCGCGCGCCGTCGCACGCGAACCCCTTCTCGACGCGCGCCGTGTGCGCGCCGAAGCAGATCGCGCCGTCGAGGAGGCCGCCGATCGTGCCCGAATGCCCGGCGCGCTTCCCGTCGAGGACGAGACCGCCGACGACGTCGGCTCTCTCCCCCGCCACGGGGTAGCGCCCGCCGGGCACCTCGAAAAAGCTCGCGTTTACGGCGAGGGAGAGCCCGTGGTGCGCCGCGAGGTCGCGGGCCGTCGTCGCGACGAAGCCTTCGCCGTCCGGGGCGGGATCGCTCGCGACGACGACCGGCCCCGCCTTCATCAGGTCGATCGTCACGAGATGCGCGACGAGCGGGACCGGCTCCTTTCGCTCGATCGTCCGGATGGAGACGCCGGGAATCGCGGACGTGGGCGACGCGATGGGCGGCGCCGCGACGTGTGGCGCCGAGGCGGGAGCGCACGCGACGAGGAGCGCGAGCGAGAGCGCCGCCGCGGCGCGGAGGAGCTTCAGCACGGGATCACGCACGTGGTTGACGCGGCCTACCAGCGCCTCACCCGCCCCGTGTCGACGTGCACGAAGTCGTCGCCGGGGTAGTAGCCGACGCCGCCGCGGGCGATGTCGAGCGCGGCGGCGTGGAGGCGGGAAAGGGGCACGCCCGTGAGCCGCACGTCGGCCGCCATGCCCTTGAGGTGGAGGCTGTGGCGCGCGACGGCGCCGGAGCGCATGCGCAGCAGCTCGTTCGAGCGCGGCGAGCGGTAGCCGGAGATGATTTCGTAGACGCCCGCGTCTGCCGTCCCTGCGACCGACACCTGCTCTCGCAGGAGGTGCAGCAGGTCGAGGAGCTTCGGGTCGATGCGGATGACGTCGCCCGTACGGAAGTCGCGGAGGATCCAGTCGATGGCCGTGAGCCCGGACTCCTGGTAGCGCCCGCTCACGCAGTACACCGTTTCGAGGCGCTCATCGGTGTGCGTGTTGTGGAACGAGAGCGAGCGGACGTCCTTCTCCAGCGACGCCTTCAAGGGCTTCGGGAGGAGGGAGGCGGCCGCGGCGGCGAGCGCGGAGACGCAGAGGCGGCGCCGTGAAAGGTCGAGGGGGCCCTTCAAGAGCGCGGATTTTGACAGCCGGGGGCGAAAGGAACAACCTCGCGACCCCGATGAGACGACTCGCCTTTGTTTTCAGTGCTTTCACTCTCTCGGCGGGCGCTCTTCCGGCGCCGGCGCAGGCTCCGGCATCCGACCGCGTCGCCCCGTACGACTGGCTTTCCGCGCACCTCCCGCGTTACCGGGAGCTCGCCGCCAGGCCCTGGCCCGGCCCGCTTCCCCCCGTGAAGAAGAAGCTGTCTCCCGGCGACGCGTACCCCGGCGCCGCGGCGCTCGCGGCGATCCTCCGCGACCTGGGCGACCTGCCGGAAGGGGCGGCCGTCCCGGCGGACGGCACGTACGGCGGCGCGCTCGTCGACGCGGTGAAGGCGTTCCAGGACCGCCACGGCCTCAAGCCCGACGGCGTGGTCGGCGCGGGGACGTTTTCCGCGCTCGACGTTCCGTACGCGAAGCGTCTCGAGGAGATCGAGGCATCCCTGAAGTGGCTCGGGACGATCCGCGTGCCCCAGACCGAGTCCCTCGTCGTCGTGAACATCCCGTCTTTCCGGCTCTACGCCTGGACATCTTCCCGAACTCCGAGTCCGTCTACCTGCACGACACGCCCGCGAAGTCGCTCTTCGAAAGGGACCGCCGCGATTTCTCGCACGGGTGCGTGCGCGTCTCGGATCCGCCGGCTCTCGCCGCGTTTCTCCTGAGGTCGACGCCGGGGTGGGACCCCGCGTCGATCACGGCGGCCATGGAGGCCGAGCGCCCGCAGAACGTCCTCGTGAGGCCGCGCGTCCCCGTCTGGCTCCTCTACACGACCGCGATCGCGTCCCCGGACGGGCGGCTCGGGTTCTACGAGGACGTCTACGAGAAGGGTGCGCCCGAGGGCGGTCCGGCGCGCTGACCTCTACCCGGGGCCGGCGGGCGGCGGGGGGGCTTCCTCCGCGTCCGGCGCACGGGAGACGCTCGGAGGCAGGACGAACGAGAGCGGGTTCTTCCGGAAGTGCGCGAGGACGTGCCTCAGGACGCCGAAGAGGTCTTCGTTCGTCATCTCGTAGGCGCGTGCCGCGTTGAGCAGGGAGAGCGCGAACGCGACCGTCAGGTTCAGGACGAACATCACGGCGATGCCGCCGAGGGCCCTCAGGAACCACCCGCCGAGGAACCAACGCTCCCCGAGTCCGGCTGCGGAGAGGGCGAGCGTGCCCGTCGAGAGCGTCACGTGACGGACGTCGAATGGGACGCCGAAGAACCGGCCGACCGCCGGCGCGAAGCCGAGCAGGAACCCGAGCGCCACGTTCGTGCCCCATCCGGCCGCGTTGCGCTCGAGGGCCGCCCCGAGGCGCGCGCGCCGTTCCTTCGTGAGGAGCGCACCCGGCCTCTTCGCGGCGATCGCGTCCGGGAGGCGATGCAGCGTGACCCAGTTCTCGAACCAGCCGCCCGCGACGCTCCCCATCCAGAGGAGGACGCCCGTGAGCGCCGCGAAGAACACCGTCCCGCTGTCGAGCGGGCTGAGCGTCTCGAACGTGTGCGCCGCGTCGTCCGCCTCGAGAAACGGGTGGCCCGACGCGAGGCGCCAGAGCCGGTCGAAGAGCGTCGCTCCTGCCGCCACGACGAGGACGTTCGAGGCCGCGGCCGCGATCTGCGAGCTCGTCAAACGCGAGAAGAACGTCGCGACCCGCTCGCGCCGGTCCTCGCCCTCGCTCGACGAGATGATCTTCGCGAGCGTCGCCGCCGTCATCGCGGGCTGCTTCGTCGCGAGAATGAGGCCGAGGGCCTGGAGAGCGACGAAGCTGACGGCGTAGTTGAGGCCGAAGAGGAAGCTCTCGGGGAACGGCGCGAGGTGCAGCTCGTGGACCGCCATCTTGACCGCCGCCGTGAGCACCGTCAGCGCGCCGCCGCCCGCGGCCGCGGCCCAGATGTGGCGGTACTCGTGGCGGTCGGCGGCGACGTAATGCTCGCCGGTCTCGCCCGAGCGCTCGACGATCTTGCGGTCGAGGAGGTGGAGGTTCCACTTCACGAGGTGACGGACGGAACGGTCCTGGTGCGCGAGGAGGGCGAGACGCGCGAGAAGGCGGTGGACGGCCCGCGACGTCTCGACTCCCGGCGCGGCGTCGAGGACGTCCGCCATGAGCGCCATGCGCGTCAGGCAGCGCTCGATGACCTCGAGGTCGAAGACGATCTGGACGCTGACGCCGGAGCCCTCGAGATCGCGCTGCACGGCCCGCGTCTCCTTGCGGCACTCCCCCGCCGCCTTCCGGAACGCCGCGGCCGCCGCGTGGTCGTCGCCGCCCGACGACCACGCCTCGACGAGGCCTTCCGCGGCACGGCCCAGAAGCAGGAACGGCGAGTCGGCCACCCGGTGAGCGGTGCCGCGCCCTCGCACGCCACGCGCGAGGCCGTGCGCGAGGACGCGCGCCGCGAGGAGGCGGAACCCGTCCGCGTAGGCCCGGCGGACGGGTTCCCACGCGGCGGGCCCGGCGCCGGCGAAGAGCTCGAAGAGCGCGTGGATACTCCGAAGGTCGGCGTTCCGCAGCGCCTCGACGTCTCCTCGGGTCCGGAAGAGGCGCCGGACGACGTGGGAGAGGTCGCGGTCGTCGCGCGGCTCGGGGAGGAGCCGGCTCGACACGCGGTCCGACAGCTCGGCGACGAAGCCGCGTTCGACCGGGATGCCCGTCTCGCCGAAGAGCGCCGTCGCGTCCGTCTCCGAAAGGAGCGCCGCGAGAGCGCGGTGGAAGCTCGCCTTCCGCGCGGCGTCGGCGCTCAGGGCCTCGACGAACGACGCGGCGTCGGCGGGCCCCGCCACGACGACGCGAGCGGACCGGACGAGGCGGACGAACGCTTCGGCCCGGTCGGCGACGCTTCCGGCCCTCGCGAACGCGTCGAGGCGCTCCATCGCCTCCCGGAGCGCGAGCCCTTCCACGGGCCTACTTCTTCCGGAGCTCCATCAGGACCTGCTTGGCCACGGCCTTGAGCGTGTCGAAGACGCCGTAGCCCGTCGGCGCGGTGGCCTCGAACGTGGGCTCGCCCTTGAAATTCAGCTGGCGGTAGAGCTCCTCGGCCGGCATCGCGGTCGGGAGGTCGCGCTTGTTGAGCTGCAGGACGTACGGGATGTTCGGCAGGTCGAAGCCGTGCTCGATGAGGTTCTTCTCGAGGTTCTGGAGCGACTCGACGTTCGCGTCCATGCGCGCTTCCTGCGAGTCGGCGACGAAGACGACGCCGTCGACCCCCTTGAGGATGAGCTTGCGGCTCGCGTCGTAGAACACCTGGCCCGGGACCGTGTAGAGGTGGAAGCGCGTCTTGAAGCCGCGGACGGTCCCGAGGTCGAGCGGAAGGAAGTCGAAGAAGAGGGTGCGGTCCGTCTCCGTCGCGAGCGAGATGAGCTTCCCCTTCGCGGCGGGATTCGTGCGGTCGTAGATGTACTGCAGGTTCGTCGTCTTGCCGCAGAGGCCCGGCCCGTAATAGACGATCTTGCAGTTGATCTCGCGGGCGGCGTAGTTGATGAACGTCATCCGCCGCGCTACTCCCGGAAGAGACTGTCGATGTCTTCGTCGGTGATCTCGGCGAAGGGCGAGTCGTAGCCCTCCTGCCGGCGGACTTTCTCGGACTCCACCTTCTTCTGGATCGTCTCGAAGACGCGCTCGAGCTCGCCGTTCGCCTTCCTCACGCGGAGCCTCACGAGGCCGAGCGACGAGCGCTCGTCGAAGATGACGACGAGGATGACCCTCTGGCCGACGATGGAGATGTAGACGTTGTCGCGCTCGCCCTCGTGAAAGAGGACCGGGAACTCGCGCTCGCCGATGAGGCGCGCGAGGCCGTCCGTGGCCGCGACGTTTCCCGCCGTGAGCGAGGCGAGGGACGTCGTGTCGAGGGATTCCATGTCTCCCTGGGCCGCGATCTGTTGCCCGTTCTTGTCGACGATGAAGACGACTTTCGCCTGCGCGTCCGCCTTGAGGCGTCCGATGACGTCCTTGATCTGATGAAACTCCTCGTCGAAGAGAACGAAATCCGACATCTGGTTTCGTGGCAGTTTACCCGATCACATCTCCCGGCGGCCCGCGAGGGACCTCGAGAGCGTCACGTCGTCCGCGAATTCGAGGGCCGCGCCCACCGGGAGGCCCAGGGCGAGGCGGGTCACGCGGACGCCGAGCGGTTTGAGCCGCCGGGCGAGGTACAGGGCGGTCGCCTCCCCCTCGACGTTGGGGTTCGTCGCGACGAGGACCTCCTCCACCCGCGGCCCGGCGCTCGTCTCGACCCGCGCGAGGAGGTCCGCCACGTGGAGGTCGTCCGGTCCGATGCCGCGGAGCGGCGCGAGGGCGCCTCCGAGGACGTGGTATCGCCCTCGGAACTCGTGCGTGCGCTCGAGGACGTCGACGTCGAAGGCTTCCTCGACGACCGCGAGGATCCGCGAATCCCGCGCGGGGTCGGAGCAGACCGCGCAGGGATTCTCCTCCGTGAGCGCGTGGCAGACGGCGCACGGCCGCGTCTTCGCGCGCGCCTCCAGGACGGCGGACGTGAGGAACGCGGCGTCGAACTCGGGCGCCGAGAGGAGCCAGTGGGCGATGCGCCGCGCGCTCTTCGGGCCGATCCCGGGGAGCTTCTCGAGGGCGGCGACGAGCCGGTCGAGAGCGGGGAGCGACGCCACTCAGCGGCCCTTCGGGCGCGAGGCTCCGTCGTCGCGCCGGACGTCCGCGATCTCGCCGCCGAAGAGATCCATCATCTTCTTCACGCGCTCGTCGGAGGCGACCTTGTGCCTCAAGTGCTCGTTCTCGAGCGCGGCCGGGTCGGCCGCGGCCGCGGCGGCCGTGAGGTCGCCGCCGGGAGGCGCGGCGTTCTCCACGACGACCTTCGCGCCGCGCCCCACGACGGAGACCGCCGCCTCTTCGAGCACCCTCGCGACGGCCGGCTCGCCAAGGCGCTTCTCGACGACGACGCTCGGCGGGTCGAGGACGATCCGGACGACCTTCCCGTCCAGCGAGACGGACGCGTCGTCGAGCACCGCGCCGAGCTGCGCGTGGCGCGTCTCGACGGCGGCGCGGAACGCGCCGGCGGGGTCGGGCGTCGCGAGGGGCTCGGGGATGATCTCGAGCGGCGTGAGGCCGACGAAGCGCGGGGCGTCGTCGGAAGAAGAAGAGGAGGAAAGATCTTCTGCTTCGGATGGCGAAGGGGGGCGGCCGGCCGCTGCGTGCTTTGGCGGAGCAGCCGCAGCGTCCGTAGTCTTCTTAGAAGGGTAATCGAGGTCCGGGGCGCTTGCGGGGGCGTCACTCGCGCGCACCGGTCTCCCGGTGCGCGCCGCCGCCTCTTCCACCTTCGAAGAAAATCCCCCGGATCCCCCTCCACCGCCGACCCCGGCTCCTCCGGCGCCGCGAGGCGTCGAGGGTGCGGAACGCACGGGAGTCCGACCAGAAAGAAACTCCTCGATTCCGACGAGCTTGGGCAGCTCCGCGAGCCTGAGGAGGAGCACCTCGAACGCGAGGGCCGGGACGTCGGATCTCCGGAGAGTCCCGTCGGACTCCGAGAGGAGGGAGAGGAGGCGCAGGAGCGTCGGGTACGGCGTCACGCGCGCGAACTCCGCGAGGCGCAGGGCGCCCTGCTCGGAGAGCCCGGCCGGAGGAGCCGCGCCGGCGTCCGCGGCGAGGCGCACGGCGCCCCGGACGAGCGCCGTCAGGTCGTGGAGCGTCGCGCGCGCGTCGGCGCCGGCGGCGTCGAGCTCGGCGCATCCCTTGAGGACGCCGGCGCGGTCTCCCGACAGGACGGACGCGAGGAGCGCGACGAGCGCGGTCCTGTCGGGCGCCCCGAGCATCGCCTCCACGTCCCGCACGGCCACGCTGCCTCCCGAGCGCGCGGCGGCCTGGTCGAAGAGAGAGAGGCCGTCCCGCAGGCTGCCGGTCGCCGCGGCCGCCAGCATTCCCAGAGCGGCGTGCTCGACGAACGGCGCCCCCTTCTTCGCCGAGGCGGCGGACTCCGTCACCGCGAAGCCCTCGCGTCCGGCGACGTCCGCGAGGCGGTCGGCGACCTCGTCGTCGGTCAGGCGCCGGAAGTCGAAGCGCTGGCAGCGCGAGAGGATCGTCGCCGGGATCTTGTGGCGCTCCGTCGTCGCGAGGATGAAGACGGCGTGCGCGGGCGGCTCCTCGAGCGTCTTGAGGAGGGCCTGGAACGCCGCCGACGAGATCGCGTGGACCTCGTCGATGATGAAGACCTTGCGGCGGTCGCGCGACGGAGCGTAGGAGACGACCTCGATGAGGTCGCGGGCCTGGTCGACCTTGCCGTGCGTCGCGCCGTCGATCTCGAGCGTGTCCATCGAGCGCCCCTCGAAGACCTCGACGCACGAGGCGCACGTCCCGCACGGCGTCGGCGTCGGCGCGTCCGAACTCCCGCAGTTGATCGCGGCCGCGAGGAGGCGGGCCGTCGTCGTCTTGCCGACGCCGCGCGGGCCCGAGAAGAGGTACGCGTGCGCGAGACGGTCGGCCGTCACGGCGTTCGTGAGGGCCCGGACGATCTCCTCCTGCCCGACGACGTCCGCGAAGGTGCGCGGGCGCCACTTGCGGGCGAGGGGGACCCAGTTCGCGTCGGTCACGGGGGGACTGTACTACCAGAGGCGCGCCGCTCGGCGCTCTTGCCGATTCCCTCTTGACGGCGATATACCCTAGTGGAATATAGTACCTGCGTGACACACACGATCCGCCAGAAATCCAAGCTCCTCAACAGGGTCCGCCGCGTTCGCGGGCAGGTCGAATCCGTCGAGCGGGCGCTCCGGAGCGAGGCGGAGTGCGGCGAGATCCTCCGCCTGATCGCGGCGTCACGAGGAGCGATGGACAGTCTCATGGCGACCGTCCTCGAGGATCACGTCCGCGAGCATGCGTTCAAGTCGGCAAAACCCGGGTCCGGGGATGCGGACGCCGCACAGGACCTGGTCGACATCATCCGCGCCTACCTGAAATAGAGGCGCTTCGATCTCCCCGCGGCGCGCGACGTTCGCCAAACTCTTACACGAAGCATCGAGACTGCCGGGCTTCACGCCAGACGCGTCAGGAAAGGCGGCCATGACCTCCAGAAATTCGAGCGCCCGGTTCCAGGCAGTTCTCGGCGCCGCGGGCCTCTTCTGGATGGCCGGCTGCGGCCGCGGCGCCGGACGTCCGGCAGGCGGCGCCGCCGCGGCGGCGGCGGACGGAAGCATCACCGTCGCCGAGGACTCGCCCCTCAGGGCCAGGCTTCAGATCGATACGGTCGAGACGCACATCCTGCGCCCCCAGCTCCTGGCGCCGGCCAGCGTCGAAGCCGACCCGTCGCGGCTCGCCAAGATCGCGCCCCCGCTGACCGGCCAGGTCAGGCAGCTCTTCGTGAGGCAGGGCCAGCTCGTCGCGAAGGGCGAGCCTCTCTTCGTCCTGGACGCGCCCGACCTCGTGACGGCGCGCGCCGACCTGCTTCGCGCCCGAACCGTCCGGATTCAGGCCGATCAGGCGCTGCACCGCCAGCAGGATCTCTTCGAGCACTCGGTCTCGTCCAAGCGCGACGTGGAGGAAGCCCAAGCCGCCTTCAACGTCGCCCGGGACGACGAAAGTCGCGCCGAGGTGCGCCTGAAGCTCCTCGGGGTCGACTCCGGCGACCTCGAGGCGCCGCTCACGGTGCGTTCTCCGCTCGCCGGCCAGGTGCTCTCCCTCGTCACCGCCCCTGGGGAGTTCCGGAACGACGCGACGACGCCGCTTCTCGTCGTCGCCGATCTCTCGAGCGTCTGGATCACGGCCAACGTCCCCGAGCGCGACGTCCCGCGCGTGGAGCGCGGCGACCAGGCCACCGCCCGTGTCGCGGCCTTCCCCGACCAGGAATTCAAGGGGCGCGTCCTCTTCATCGAGAACGTCCTCGACGCCGACACGCGAACCGTCAGGGTCCGGATCCAGTTCGACAACCCGGACTCCCGCCTCAAGCCGGGGATGTTCGCGACCGTGGCCTTCCTGGGTCCTGGCGCTCCGGCCGTCACCATCCCCACTTCGGCCCTTCTCGTCGCCGACACGACCTTCGTCTGGGTGGAGAAGGCCCCGTGGGTGTTCGTCCGCCGGCCGGTCGTCCTCGGAAGCCAGGACCGTGACACGGCGGTCGTCACGGATGGCCTGAAGCCCGGCGACCGCGTCGTCGTCCGGAACGGAGCCCTCCTCCAGTGATCGAGCGGCTCGTCAGCCTCTGCCTGAAGCGGCGGACGGTGGTCTGGACGCTCTTCGCCCTCGTCGCTCTCTTCGGCTGGTATTCGTGGAAGAGCCTTCCGATCGAGGCGTACCCCGACATCTCCGACACGACGGCCCAGGTCATCACGACGTACCCGGGCCATGCCGCCGAAGAGGTCGAGGAGCAGGTCACGATCCCGCTCGAACGCGCCTTGAACGGCGTCCCCGGCCTCACGGTGATGCGGTCCAAGAGCACCTTCGGCCTCTCGCTCATCGTTCTCGTCTTCGCGGACGGGGTCGACGACTATTTCGCGCGGCAGCGCATCCGCGAGCGCATCGGGGGTGTGACCCTGCCGCCGAACGCCAGCACCGATCTCGACCCGCTGACGGCTCCGACCGGAGAGATCTATCGCTACACGCTGGAGTCGCCGGGCCGCGGCGAGCGGGAGCTTCGCGAGTTCCAGGAGTGGGTTGTCATCCCGACGCTCAAGCAGGTTTTCGGCGTCGCGGACGTGACGAACTTCGGAGGCGAAGCGACCCAGTTCCAGATCGAGCTCGATCCGGCCCGCCTCCTCAAGTACAACCTCACGCTCAAGCAGGTCAACGACACGATCCAGGCCAACAACGCGAACGCGGGCGGCAGCATCCTGCCCATCGGAGAGGAGGGCGCGGTCGTGAGGGGCGTCGGCCTGATCCGGTCCCTCGCGGATCTCGGGCGCGTCGTCGTCACCCAGAAGGGCGGGGTGCCCGTATACCTCCAGGATCTCGGCGCCGTGAAGCTGGGAGCTCTCCAGCGCAGCGGCATCCTCGGCAAGGACGCCAACCCGGACGCCGTCTCGGGCATCGTGCTCCTCCTGCGCGGCGAGAATCCGTCGAAGGTCCTCGAGGGGATCCATCGAAAGGTCCGCGAGCTGAACGGAGGCCTCCTTCCGAAGGACGTCCGCGTCGTTCCCTACCTCGACCGGACGACGCTCATCGAGAACACGCTCCACACCGTGTCGCGCACGATCTTCGAGGGAATGGGCCTCGTCCTGATCGTGCTGATCCTGTTCCTCGGGACGCCGCGCGGGGCGCTCGTCGTGGCGAGCACCATTCCGCTCGCCCTCCTGATCGCGTTCATCCTCATGCACGCGACCCACGTCCCGGCGAACCTCCTGTCGCTCGGGGCCATCGACTTCGGAATCCTGGTCGACGCCGCGATCGTCGTCTACGAGAACATCCTCAAGCGGCGGGAGCAGCAGCCCGACGGGCCCTTCCCGGAAGAGCGTGCCCGCGAGGGCGCCACGCGCGTCGCGCGCCAGATGTTCTTCTCGACGGCGATCATCGTCGCCGCCTACCTGCCGCTCTTCGCCTTCGAGAGGGTCGAGGCCAAGCTCTTCACGCCCATGGCGTACACGGTGACCTACGCGCTCGTCGGCGCGATCCTCGTCGCCCTCGCTCTCATTCCCGGGCTGACCTACGCGGTCTTCGCGAAGCCCCGGCCTCTCAAGACCCCGGGCTGGCTCCGGCGGCTGACGATCGCGTACCACCAGACGCTCCGGCGGATCGTCGAACGGCCCCCGCTCGCGCTCGTGCCCGGCCTCGCCGCCGCCGTGCTCGCCGTGGTGCTGTCCCTCACGATCGGACGGGAGTTCCTGCCGTCCCTCGACGAAGGTTCGATCTGGCTCCAGGTCCAGCTTCCGCCCGGCCTGACGCTCGAGAAGGCGAGCGAGCTCGCCGGGGCGCTCCGGAACGCGACCCGGGAATTCAAGGAGGTTTCCTACGTCGTCACGCAGCTCGGCCGGAACGACGACGGCACGGACCCGTGGACCTTCTCGCACATCGAGGCCTCGGTCGGGCTGAAGCCGTACCACGAATGGGGCGGCGACAAGGCGGGACTCATCCGCCGGATGGAGGAGCGCTACAGGAGCGTCGCGGGACTCTCGGTCGGCTTCTCGCAGCCGATGATCGACGGCGTCAACGACAAGATCGCCGGCGCGCACAGCGAGCTCGTCCTCAAAGTGTTCGGCCAGGACTTCGCGGAGATGAGGCGCGTGGCGGCGGAGATCGTCGGCGTCCTCCAGGGGATTCCCGGCGCCGCCGACGTCGCCATCGACCAGGAGCCGCCGCTGCCGCAGCTCGTGATCGACGTCCACCGCGAGGCGGCCGCGCGCATCGGGATCAACGTCTCCGACATCGCGGACGTCATCGAGATCGGCATCGGGGGGCGGGCCCTCAGCCGCGTCTTCAAGGGCGACCGCGTCTACGACATCGCGGCGCGCTACATCGAGCCCGCGCGGAACAGCCCCGACGCCATCGGCGCGCTCCTCCTGACCTCGGCGACGGGCGCGCGCGTTCCGCTCGCCCAGGTCGCGGGAATCGGCCTGAAGACGGGCGAAAGCACGATCACGCGCGAGATGAACCGCCGTCATCTCACCGTCAAGCTCAACCTCAGGGGCCGCGACCTCGCCTCGTTCCTCGAGGAGGCTCGCAAGGCCATCGAGGCGAGAGTGTCCTACGACCACAACGCCCTCGAGGTCGCCTGGGGAGGCCAGTTCGAGAACCAGCAGAGGGCACAGGGGCGCCTCGCCGTCATCCTTCCCATGACCCTCCTCGTCATCTTCGGGCTCCTCTACGTCACGTTCGGCAAGCCCCGGCACGCGGCCGTCATCCTCGCGGTGGTGCCGCTCTCGGTCGTCGGCGGGATGGCGGCCCTGCACCTGCGCGGCATGACGCTGAACGTCTCGAGCGCCGTGGGATTCATCGCCCTCTTCGGCGTCGCCGTCCAGAACGGCGTGATCATGATCGGCCGGCTGGAGCGGGCGCGCGCGGAGGGAAAGGACCTCGAGCATGCCGTCATCCACGGCGCGACGGACCGGCTGAGGCCGGTGCTCATGACGGCGACGGTGGCGACCCTCGGCCTCCTCCCGGCCGCGCTGGCGCGCGGGATCGGGAGCGACGTCCAGCGCCCCCTCGCGACCGTGATCGTCGGCGGCCTCTCCACGGCGACCCTGCTGACGCTCTTCGTGCTTCCGGCGCTCTACTTCGTGGTCGAGCGCGCCGCCGCGCGAAGGGCGAAATCCCGGAACGACGCGGTCAAGAGGGCCGCGCCCGGACCTCACGAGGATTGACACCATGATGCGCTCGTCCTTCCTTCTCGCGCTCCTTCTGGCGTCGGGACCGGTCCGCGGCCAGGAGGCCTCCGCCTCGTCTCCGCCGCAGGAGTCCGTCCGGTCCGTTTGCCTCCACGAGTTCCTGGAAGAGATTCGGGGCACGAACCTCGATCTCGCCGCGACCCGGTTCAACGTGACGATCGCGGAGGCGCAGATCGCGACCGCCAAGGTGTTCCCCGACCCGGCCCTCACCGTCGGACCGTCCGCGCTGAACAACCCCGGTGCGCCGCAGAGCGTCACCGTGGGCCTCTCCCAGACGATCGAGCTCGGGGGGAAGCGCGGCTCCCGCGTCGACGAGGCGAAAAGAGGTAGGAGCCTGGCGGAAGCGCAGCTCGAGGATTTCTTCCAGACCCTCCGGGTGAACGCCACGAACGCCTTCATCGACGCCCTCGCGGCTCGCCAGGTCCTGGACCGCAAGCGCAGGACGCTGGCCAGCGTCGAAAGGCTCGTCGGGGCGACCGAACAGCGGCTTCGGGCAGGCGACATCGGGCCCGCGGCTCTCTGGCAGGTGAAGGTCGAGGCGGAGCGGTTTCGAAGCGACGTGATCACCGCCGAGGGGGACGTGCGCGCGGCCGATTACGCCCTCGACCTCTTCGTCTCGCCGCGGAATGCCGCGAGTCCGGTGCGCCTCGAGCCCGCGGGAGCCCTGCTGCTCGCCCCGCGCGCGTTCGACGCCGAGCCCCTCGTCGCCAACGCCGTCGCGCTGCGGTCCGATCTTCTCGTGGCCTTGCGCTCGGAGGACGTGGCGACCGCCCACGTGGGGGTCGCGAAATCGAATCGCTGGATCGACCTCACCTTGGGAGCGGACTGGACGCGCACATCCGCGGCTTCCGGAGACTTCGCGACGATCGCTCCCTCTCCGGCGTTCGACTCTCTCGGCTTCTCGGTCGGCCTTCCGATTCCGTTCTCCCGACTCCTCCACGGCGAGCTCGAAGCCGCCGAGGCCACCTCGCGGCAGGCCGAGATGCAATCCCTGTCCGCGAGGCGCCGCGTCCAGGTCGAGGTCCGGCAGGCGCTCGCCCGCTACGACGCCACGCGGAGGGCCCTCGACGTCTACACGGGCGAGGTGCTCGGAAACGCCGATAAGTCCTTCGAGGCGACGCGCTACAGCTACGAGCGCGGCGCGGCCCGGCTCCTCGAGCTCATCGACGCGCAGCGGACGGTCGACGACGTGTACCTCTCCTATGTCTCGGCGCTGACGGCGCACGCGAAGGCGCTCGTCGCCCTTGAGCGGGCCTCGGCGCAGTGGGACATCGACTTCTGACTGGTTCGTGATCCGTCCCTGGCGGGCGGACCTCGGCGATCGCGCGCCAGTCGCGTCGTCCCTCCCAGGTCTTGAATAAGATCCTCTGAAGGCCGCGACATGAAGCGAGGGCGAAACGGGGGCATCGTCCCTCGAGGGACCGGAGGATCGTCCCGTTGCTCCTGCTCCTCGCGTTTGCGCCTCTCCGCGCCGAGGACGCGCCGGCGCCGTTGCCCGACCCGCGCGACTGGTCGCTCCACGCCCAGTCGACGTACCAGGTCCAGACCCACGGCTCCTTCGACGCCCCGTACGAGGGAGCGAACAGCTTCCAGGATCGGAGCGAGACGCGCGGATCCTTCACGGCGACGCTCTACGCGGGCCGGCGCCTCTGGACCGGCGGCGAGGCCTTCGTGAACGTCGAGTTCATCGCGGGACAGGGCCTGAGCAAGGTGCTGGGCCTCGCGGCGCCGCCGAACGGCGAGACGTACCGCGTGGACTCGACGCAGCTCAAGGCGAACCTCGCGCGCGTCTTTCTCCGGCAGACGTTCGACCTCGGCGGCGCGCGCGAGGGGCAGGAGGACGACGAGAACCGGCTCCAGGGTCCGGTCCCGTCGCACCGGATCGTCGTGACGCTCGGAAAGGTGTCCGGGACCGACATCTTCGACGACAACGCCTACGCCCACGACCCGCGCACGCAGTTCAACAACTGGTCGCTGTGGGCGAACGCGGCCTGGGACTACCCGGCCGACACGCGCGGCTACACGTGGGGCGTCGCCGTCGAGTGGGTGGCCGGGCCCTGGGCCGCGCGTCTCGGGTCCTTTCTCGAGCCACTCGAGGCGAACGGCATCGAGTTCGACCACGACGTCCGGGAGGCGCACGGCGAGGTCCTCGAGATCGCGCACCGGCACGTCCTCGGGGAGCGCCCCGGCGTCGTGCGCGTCCTGGGGTTCTGGAACCACGCGCGCATGGGCGTCTATCGCGACGCGCTCGCCGCCTCGCCCGACGCGCCCGACGTCACGACGACGCGCGCTCCCGGCCGGGAAAAGCACGGATTCGGGCTGAACGTGGAGCAGGAGTTCGCTCCCCACGTGGGCGCGTTCCTGCGCGCCGGCTGGAACGACGGGAAGACGGAAGCGTGGGCGTTCACCGAGGTGGAGAGGACCCTCGCCCTGGGCGTGAGCCTCGACGGGGCCCTCTGGAGAAGGCCGGACGACGCGCTCGGCGTCGGGGTCGCGTGGAACGGCGTGAACGCGGATCACCGCGACTACCTCGCCGCCTCCGGCCTCGGTTTCATGCTCGGCGACGGCGCGCTGACCTACGGCGCGGAGAACGTCGCCGACGTCTTCTACCGCTTCGCGCCGTGGAAGTTCTTCGCGGTCTCCGCGGAGGCCCAGCGCTTCACGAACCTCGCGTTCAACCGCGACCGCGGGCCCGTCAGCGTGTGGGGCCTGCGCTTCCACGCGAGCTTCTAGGGATCGGACTCGCGGGGTCCCCGGGCCCCCCGATGAGTCCGGGCGATCCGCGGCGCCCGGGCCTTGCTCCTGAGTGCTGCTTCCTTCCGGACCTGACACGGTTCGGAGGGGACCGTCGCGCGGGACCCGAACTCATCCGGGGGCCCGGAAACGGGAATTCTATCAGCGAAGCGCAGGCCGTGAAGCCGGCGAGCGCAAGCGCAGCTGGCGAGGAACGCCGAGCGGAGGGTGCGGGACCCCGCGTGACGGGTTCCCGCCCTCAGGAGCCCCGACTTGTGCCGACCGGCGCCGTTCTGTAAAACCGTTACCCCTTGGCCTCCCCTCCGCTTCGCGTCTTCTTCCTCTGGCACCTTCATCAGCCGTGGTACGCGACGTTCGACGGCGAGCCGGCGCCCTTGCCGTGGGTGCGGCTCCACGCCCTCAAGGACTACGCGGCGCTCCCCGCGATCTTCTCCGCGAACGCCCGCGTGCCACACGCCGTGAACCTCGTCCCGGGTCTCCTCGACCAGATCGAGATGCTCGCGAAGGGCGGCACGGACGCGTTCCTCCGGCTCGCGCGTGCGCCCGTCTCCTCGTGGGACGCGGGCGCCGCCCGGTTCGTCCGCGAGAACTTCTTCTCCGTCAACGAGCGCGTCCTCTCGCGCTTTCCGCGGTACGCGGACCTCAAGGTCCGCGCCGACGACGGGCAGGCCTTCACCGAGGCCGACTCGCGCGATCTCGTCGTCCTCTTCCACCTCGCGTGGTCGAGCCCGGCGCTCCTGAAGGACCCGCTCCTCGTCCACCTCCGAAAGCGCGGCCACGGCTTCACGGAGGACGAGAAGAACGCGCTCCTCGACCGCCAGGCCGCGGCGATCGGCGACGTCCTGCCCGCGTGGAAGGCCGCCTTCGCGGGCGGGAACGTCGAGGCCTCGACGAGCCCGTACCACCACCCGATCCTGCCCCTCCTCGCGGACTCGGGCGTCGCGAAGGAGTCTCTGCCCGACGCCCCGCTCCCCTCGCCGCGCTTCTCGCACCCCGACGACGCGCGCTCGCAGATCGCGCTCGGCCTCACGGCGTTCGAGCGGCACTTCGGGTTCCGACCGAAGGGCATGTGGCCGCCCGAGGGCGCGCTCTCCGAGGCGGCCCTCGCGCTCCTCGGCGAAGCCGGCGTCTCGTGGGTCGCGTCGGACGAGGCGCTCCTCCTGCAGTCGCCGCCCATCGCGCGGAAGTCGCTCGGCGAGGGCGACCGTGCGCGGCTCCTGTTCCACCCCTGGAGGCTCACGAGCGTCGCGTCGCCCACGATCTTCTTCCGGGACCGCGTCCTCTCGGACCGCATCGGCTTCTCGTACGCGACGTGGGCGCCCGGGGACGCCGCGGCCGATTTCGTCGCGCGCCTCCTCTCGATCCGCGCCGCGGCGCCCGAGGCCGAGCTCGCCGTGCCCGTCATCCTCGACGGCGAGAACGCCTGGGAGACGTACCCCGAGAACGGGGAGCCGTTCCTCGCCGCTCTCTCGGCGCTCCTCGCCTCGCAGACCGACATCCGCGTCGTGACGCCCTCGCAGGCGCTCGCCGAGCTTCCGGCCGCGCCGCTCGAGCGGGTCACCGCGGGCTCGTGGGTGAACGGGAACCTCGCGACCTGGATCGGATCGCCCGCCAAGAACCGCGCGTGGGCGCTGCTCGGGACGGCGCGCGCGGCGCTCGGCGGGACGATCGCCGCCACGCCCGTCGTCGCGCCTCCCGAGGTCGTCGCGGGCCGCGCGGACGCCGCCGCCACCGCGAAGGCCGCCCTCTTCGCGGCGGAAGCGTCGGACTGGTTCTGGTGGTTCGGCGACGACCATACGTCCGCTCACGACGCCATCTTCGACGAGCTCTTCCGCCGGCACCTCGCGTGCGCGTACCGTGCGGCGGGCCGGCCCGTGCCCGTCGCGCTTCTCGAGCCCGTGGACCCCGCCCACGCGCCCGAGTTCGAACCCCCGCTCCGCCCCCTCTGGCCCGCCGTGGACGGCGGCGACGGCGCCGGCTGGGACGGCGCCGGGCGCGCGAAGGTCCGTCTCCGCGGCACGATGCACCGCGGCTCCGGCTTCGTCTCGGAGATGCTCTTCGGCGCGTCGGCGTCCGGGGACCCGCTCTTCGTGCGCTTCGAGCCCGGCGAGGCCGGCGCGGCGGTGCTCCTGGGCCTCACGCTCCGCGTCGAGCTCCTCGCAGCCGGCGCCGAAGCGCCGCTCGTCTTCGAGACGCCCGTCGCTCCGGGAGTTTCGAACGAGAACGGCGCGCGGATCGTCCTCGGGAGCGCGCTCGAGGCGCGCCTCCCGCTCGGCCTCCCGCACGCCAGTCCGATCGTCTTCCGCGCGCGCCTCCTCGACGCGAACGGCCGGGTCGCCGAGGCGATCCCGGCCGACGGCTGGCTGCGCTTCATCCCGCCGGGCCCGGCGTCGTCGGCCCTCAGCGTCCTGAAAGGAAGGGTCGCGCCATGACCTCCTCGACGTTCCGCGCTCCCCGCCCTCTCGGCTCCTCCGGCCCCTCCGTCTTTCCGCTCGCGCTCGGCTGCATGGGGATGTCCGGCATGTACGGGCCGGCCGACGAGAGCGAGAGCGTCGCGACGATCCACGCCGCGCTCGATGCCGGGATCACGCTCCTCGACACGGGCGACTACTACGGGATGGGTCACAACGAGATGCTCATCGGCCGCGCGCTGAAGGATCGGAGGGACCGGGCGCTCCTCTCCGTGAAGTTCGGCGCGCTCCGCGGCCCGGACGGCGCCTGGCTCGGCGTCGACGCCCGGCCCGCCGCGCTCCGCAACTTCCTCGCCTACTCGCTCACGCGCCTCGGAACCGACCATGTCGACGTCTACCGTCCCGGGCGGCTCGACCCGGCCGTGCCGATCGAGGAGACGGTCGGAGCCCTCGCCGACCTCGTGAAGGCCGGCTGGGTGCGCGCGATCGGACTCTCGGAGGTCGGGGCGGAGACCGTCCGCCGGGCGTGCGCGGTCCACCCGATCTCGGACCTCCAGATCGAGTACTCCCTCGTGAGCCGCGGTCCGGAGGCCGCGATCTTCCCCGCCCTCCGCGGGCTCGGCGTCGGCGTCACGGCGTACGGCGTCCTCTCGCGCGGGCTCCTCGCGGGCTCGAAGCCCGGCCCCGCGCGCGACTTCCGCGCGTACCTCCCGCGCTTCACCGGCGAGAACCGGTCGAAGAACGACCGTCTCGTCGCCGCGCTCGCGGCCGCCGCCGCCGAAAAGGGCGCCACGCGCTCGCAGCTCGCGATCGCGTGGGTCCTCGCGAAGGACGCCCGCGTCGTCCCGGTCGTCGGAGCGCGGACGCGGGCGCAGCTCGCCGAGGCGTTGGGCGCCCTCGACGTCGCGCTCTCGTCGGACGACCTCGAGAGGCTGGAGGCGGCCGTCCCGGCCTCGGCCGTCGCCGGGACGCGGTACGACGAGAGCCAGATGCGGGTCCTCGACAGCGAGCGCGCCCCGCGCTGAGGCCGGTCCGCTCCGCCGGGCGGCGTAGGATGCCGGCATGTGCCGCTTCGCCCTCTACGTGGGGCCGGCGATCACGGTCGACTCCCTCACGACGCGCCCGGAGCACTCGATCCTCAAGCAGAGCCGGGACGCCGAGGAACGCGAGGACCCGACGAACGGCGACGGGTTCGGGATCGGCTGGTACGTCCCGGAGATCGGGCCCGAGCCGGCGCTCTACCGCTCGCCGGCTCCCGCGTGGAACGACCCGAATCTCCTCCACATCTCGCGCGTCGCGAAGAGCCCCTGCATCCTCGCGCACGTCCGGGCGGCCTCGCCGGGCACGGCCGTCTCCATCGCGAACTGCCACCCGTTCGCGTCCGGCCCGTTCGCGTTCATGCACAACGGCGGGATCGGCGGCTTCCCGCGCATCCGCCGGCGCCTCGAGGCGGGCCTCTCCGAGGAGGCGTTCGCGACGATCCGGGGCACGACGGACTCCGAGGTCGCCTTCGCCCTCTTCCTCGACGCGTACGCGCGCGTGAAGGCCGACGACGCTTCCGAGCGCATGGTCGGCGCCCTCACGGAGGCCGTCGCGAAGATCGAGTGGACCGCCGACGACGCGGGCGTGACGGAGCCGTCGTACCTGAACTTCGCCGTGACGGACGGCCGCCGCGCCGTCGTCATGCGCTACGCGACGCCGCCGAAGATGCCCGCGAGCCTCTGGGGCTGCCACGGCAGGAGCTTCGTCTGCGAGGGCGACACGTGCCGCATGCGCGACCCCGGCAAAGAGGGCGCCGCGACGATCGTGTGCTCCGAGCCCCTCTCGAGGGACGGGGACTGGCAGAAGGTCCCCGCTCAGAACATGGTCGTCGTCCGGGGCGGCGGCGATGCCGAGCTCCTTCCGATCCCGTTCAACGACCTCACGCGCAGCGTCGTCGCCTGACGGCGCGGAGCTCGATTGCGCGCGGCGTAGAATCGCCCGCCCTCATGCGTCCGCCGTCGACCCTCGTCCTCGTCCTGCACGGGCACATCCCGGACGTCCTCGGTCACGGCACCTGGCCGCACGGTGCGAACTGGCTCTACGAGGCCGCGGCCGAGACCTACGTCCCGTTCCTGCGCGCCTTCGAGCGCCTCGTCGCCCGCGGCGTGCCCGTCAAGGCGACCGTCGGGATGACGCCCGTCCTCTGCGAGCAGCTCGCGGACGCGCGCTTCGCGACGGGCTTCGACGCGTACCTCGCGCAGCGCGCGGCCGCGGCCCGCGCGGACCGCGAGCGCCTCGGGTCTCTCGGGGACGCCGGCGCCGTCGCGCTCGCGGAGTTCTGGACGAGGTTCTACGAGGAGATCCGCGCGGACTTCGCCTCGCGCGTGGGCGGCCTCCTCTCCGGCTTCCGGCGGCTCGCGGACCACGGGGCTCTCGAGATGATCGCGTCGGCCGCGACGCACGGCTTCCTCCCGCTTCTCCCGAACGACCGGGCGATCGAACGCCAGCTCGACGTCGGCCTCGCCGCCCACTTCAGGCATTTCGGCGTCCCCGCGCGCGGGATCTGGCTGCCCGAGTGCGCGTACCGCCCCGCGGGGCCGTGGACGTCACCCGCCGACGGGCACGTCGAGGAGCGGCGCGGCCTCGAGGACTTCCTTTCCACGCGCGGCGCCGGCTTCTTCTTCGTCGAGACGCACCTCGTCGAGGGCGGGCGTCACGAGCCCGCGTACGGCGGCGTCGTCGTGACGCCCGACGGCGGCTCGACGCCCTACCGGCTCCACTCCCTCCGGGCCTCCGACGGCGGTCGGGTCGGCGTCCTCGCGCGCGATCCGCTCTCCTCACAGCAGGTGTGGTCGGGCAAGGTGGGCTATCCCGGGGACGGGCGTTACCTCGAGTTCCACAAGAAGCGCGCGCCGAGCGGGCACCGCTACTGGCGCGTCACGGATTCGAGCCTCGACCTCGGCGCGAAGCTCCCGTACGACGCGTCGGCGGTCCCGGCCGCCCTCGAATCCCACGCGACCCACTTCGTCCACCTCCTCGAGAGCGCGCCGGTGCTCCCGGGCGGCGAGGGAGCGACGGTCGTCGCGATGTTCGACTTCGAGCTGTTCGGCCACTGGTGGTTCGAGGGCATCGACTTTCTCGCCCGCGTGTTCGAGAAGCTCGCGGGGCGCTCCCGCGTCGTCCCGCGGACGGCGAGCGAAGCGCTCGCGGCGACGCGCCCCGAGGGGATCCGGCTGCCCCCGGGCACGTGGGGCCGCGGCGGCGACTTCCAGGTCTGGTGGAACGACCACACCGTGCCGTACTGGAGGGAGGTCAGCGCTACCGAGCTCGCGATCGAGAGGTTCGAGGAGCGCCGCGACGCGATTCCGCCGCGCCTCTTCGCGGCCCTCGAGCGCCAGGCCCTGCTCCTGCAGTCCAGCGACTGGCCCTTCCTGATCGACAACGCGGTCTCGCGCGACTACGCGGACGCGCGGATCGCGGGCCACGTGCGCGACTTCTGGCGCCTCGCGCGGATGGCGGACGGCGGCGCCGTGGAAACGGCCTTCCTCGACGAGCTCGACGACCGCGACCGCCTCTTCGCGCCGGAGCTGGAGGGGCGGACCTGATCAGGTGGCGGTGAGGGTGGGATTCGAACCCACGTTACCCTTTCGGGTAAAACGGTTTTCGAGACCGTCCTGATCAACCACTCCAGCACCTCACCGCGGGTCCGGCCGATCGGGCGCGCGATTATAGGGGACGACGACCTCGTCTGCCGCGGGCGCAGGCGCGCCGCGCCGAGCGGAAGGTGCGGGAACCCGCGGGACGGGTTTCCGCCTACTTGAGGAAGCTCGCCGTCACGTGGAGCTTCGCGGCGGCCGGCCAGTCGACGGTCCTGATCTTCATCGGGAAGCTGATCGTGTCGTCCGTCGTCCCCTTGTCCATTCCCGCCGTCCGTCCCGCGTCGCCGACGACGTTGCCGCTCGCGTCGAGGAGCACCGCCCTGAGCCGCACGCGGTGGTCGACCCAGTCCGAGTTCGAGTAGCGGAAGCGCACGAGGAGGAACGTGAGGTCCTTCGGGTCGTTCGCCTTCGCGGCCTGGACCATCTTCTCGTCCGGGGCGTTGTGCGTCTCGACGTCGATGAGCGTGCACTTCTCCCAGGCGAGACCGACGTCGATCCGCGTGTCGCGCGGGACGTCGACGTCCTTCTCGAGGAGGGGGCCCGAGGCGACGAGGACGGTCGAGGCGAGGAGGGCGAGCGACGCGAACCGGATCGATCTCATCGGATGACCCCCTGGGGAGAACTGGCGGACAGGGTGGGATTCGAACCCACGGTAACCTTTCGGCTACACACGGCTTCCAACCGTGCTCCTTAAACCACTCGGACACCTGTCCGCGAGCGGCGGAAAAGAAGGATCGCCCGAACCGGCCGGGGCGTCAAGGAGCGGGTACGTGCGGCGGCGCTCAGAGCCTGAGAAAGAGGTCGCCCAGGAACCCGATCACCCTCGAGAGGGCTCCTCCGCTTTCACCCGTCCCCGCGCCGAGGCGCACGCCCGCGGCCGCGCTCCGGCGGCTCTCGGCCGCGGCGGCGTCCTCTTCCATCCGGAGAATCTCTCTCTTCTTCACCCGATCCCAGCCGCCCTTCTCGATGAAGTCCACGATCCTCGTCAGCTCGCCCCGGTCCAGGAAGACGCCGTGCGGCCCGCAGACGTCGACGATCACGCCCGAGCCGCCGCCGTAGTTCGACCGGTTCATCAGCTTCCCGCACACGGGACACGGGCGGTAGTGAAAGCCGGGCTCCGCCGCGGCCGAGGCCGGCGGCGCGGCGTCGAACGCCCGCGCGCGCTCCCGCGTCGCGGCGTCCTTCGCGACGGCGTCGAACGCCTCCCGCCCGAAGAACAGGCCGCCGCACCGCGCGCACTCGGAGAAGCCCACGACCCCCGCGAGACGCGAGACGAGCGGCCGCCGGCAGTCGGGGCATCTGCCTGTGCCGGCCTTCAGCGCGTCGGCGGGAAGCAGGGCGCCGCAGTGCACGCACCGCTGGGCGTCGCGGGGCGAGAGCGCGAAGCACGCCGCGCACCGCCGGGTGGAAAGGAGCGAGCCGCAGTGCGCGCAGGCGCGGTCGCCCTCGAGAGCGGGCGCCCCGCAGGACGGACAGCGCAGCGCCGGCGCCTCGGGCGCGTCGAACGCGCCCTCAGCGGGCGGCGGAGGCGGCGCGTCGCTTCGCACGGAAGAACTCCACGAGGATTCTCCCGCATTCCGCGCCGAGGACGCCCGCGGTCACGGACGGGCGGTGGTTGAGGCGTGCGTCGCGGCAGAGGTCGCCGAGGGACCCCGCGAAGCCGGCCTTCGGGTCCGCCGCTCCGAAGACGAGGCGCGGAAGCCTCGAAAGGACGATCGCCCCGGCGCACATCGCGCAGGGCTCGAGCGTGACGTAGAGCGTGCAGCCGGAGAGCCGCCACGAGCCGACCCTTTTCGCGGCCTTCCGGATCGCGAGGACCTCGGCGTGCGCGGTCGGGTCCCCGGCCCTCTCGCGCGCGTTCCGCGCGCGCGCGATCACGGCGCCGTCCCGCACGACGACCGCGCCCACGGGCACGTCGGAATGGGCGGGCGCCCGCCGCGCCGCGGCGAGCGCCTGCCTCATGAACTTCTCGTCGGACGCGGCGTCCACGCCCCCGAGGTTACGGCATGCCCCGTCACGGCGTCGCCGTCACGGTTCTGTTGCCGGTCGGCACGCCCTTCGTCGAGAACCACGCGACACCCTCTTCGACCATGTCCCACTCGATCGTGAAGGTCCCGGCCGAGGGCGGCGCCTTGACGGTCGCCGACAGGGTGACGGTCTGACAAGGGGCGACCGCCGACGGAAGGAACGTTCTCTGGCCGTCCGGAACGACGACGGCGCCGTTCTGCGCCCAGTGATAGGAGAGATGGAAATTCGACCCGGCTCCCCACGGCTGGTTGCTCCCGTTCGTGACCTTGATCGAGACCATCGTCGTCGTCCCGGCCTTGAGCGTCGCGGGCATCGCGGAGACGTCGTACGTCGCGCCGTACGGCTGAGTGTTGCCGCAGCCGAGGAGGACGAGCGGCGGCTTGAGCTTGGCGGCGACGGAGAACTGGTTCCAGGCGCTCCACGAAGCCTTCGCCGACTGGTGCTGGCGCGCCCGCACGCGCCAGACCTGGGAGGCCCCGAACTTGTCCGCCGGAAGCGGCGTCTTCAGGCCGACCTGGTCCATGACCGTCTCCGGCGTCCAGGCGTTGTTCACGACGGCCTGCCACTCGAGGGCGTAGGTCTTCGCCGGCGAGTCGAGGTACGGAGCGATCACGAGGTTGGACGGGAACGTGACCGTCGCTCCGTCCTTGGGCTCGACGATGGACGGCGGCTCGTGCTCGAGCTTGATGGCCGCGAGCGTCTTGCTCGTCAGCCAGGCCCGGGCCTGCCCGTCGAGGACGCCGGCCGAGATCGGGACCTTGAGGTTCTTGAGGAAGATCGCCGGCGCGTTCGGCGTCGCGTTCGCGATCGCTCCGCTGCACGAGGCGCCCGCGGGCCCGGTCATCCACGGGTCCAGCTTGCACGTCCCGCCGCCGTGGATCTCCCACTCCTGGTTCTTCGCGTCGCGGCCCTTCAGGTATTCGTTCACCATCCCGTTCGTCGAGTTCCACGATCCGCCGCCCTCGTAAGGCGCGGCCGGCGCGGGCGGGAGGTTCGTGCCCGGGAAGGAGACCGTGCAGCTTCCCTTGATCTGGTAGCCGAGGATGTCCGCGAACGACGTCACGGTGATGTCGTTCTGCGAAAGGGTGCAGGTCACGACCGGCGGCGGCGGCGGCGGCGTGTCGGGCCCGGTGCCGTGGGTGTCGAGCGTCACGGCCCGGGCGCCGGGCGCGAGCAGGGTGAGGGCCGTCACGGCCACGAGCACGCGATTCTTCACAGAGGCCTCCTTCGTCGAGAGCCCAAGATGCGTTCACGCGGGTTGTGCCGCAAGCATCGCACGTGGACCCCCGGCGACGAAAGGCCCTCCCGTCACGCCATCGCGGCCGGCTGGCCTCGCCGCGACAGCGTCTGGCGCGGGGGTTCCAGCAGCGGTCAGGAGAAGAACGCCTCGTGAACGATCTTCCCGTCGCGCACGCTGTCGAGGGCGACCTCCTCCATCTTCGTCCGCTTCCCCTTGCCCCCGGCCGCCTTCGGCGTGAACTCGTACCTGTGGTGGACGGCGAATCGGTCTCCGTTCACGAGCGGCCCGGCACAGCTCGACGAGCAGCCCTCAGGGGAACGTCGCGGCGGAGCGGCCGACGTTCGCGAGCGCGGGGCTGGACGGGTCGAGGATGTTGACCGTGACGTCCGACGTGAACCAGGCCCGGTACGTGGCGTCGTCGATGAGGAGCACGAGCGCGGGCGTCTCGGGATGGCTCTTCACGATCTGGTTGTACGGGTCGTCCCCGTGGTCGAGGTAGAGCGTCTCGGTCGGGAAGTACGCGAGCTCGTGCCCTGCGATCCACACGGGCTGGACGGGGACGTTCGCCGCGCGGAGGACCTGATGGAGGAACCCGACGCTCCCGTGACAGCCGGCGGTCCAGTGCTCGACGCCGAACGACGGGTTGTTCGCGTCCACGGTCCCGTCCACGATCCGTGAGAGCGGCACCCAGCCGCGGTACTGCCAGACGGCCGCGTACGTGCCGAACGTGGCCGGCCCGAAGAAGTGCCAGAGGTTCCAGCGCATCCACTCGAGGACGTTTCCGATCGTCGCGAGGCGCGTCGGCCCGAGGAGGCCCGACTGCGCGAGGAAACGATAGGCGTACGCGGGCGAGCCGTACGAGGTCTGCGGCCGGTTGTCCGCGCGCAGGACGGGCATGTAGACCGTCGCGCTCGCGTACGTCCCCATCGCGACGCTGCCGTTCGCGAGCACCCAGCCCATGACGGAGCTGTCGAGGAGGTTCCGGAGCCCGTCGGGGGGCTCGTCGCCGAGCGACCAGGGGACGGCCCCCGTCGTCTCGACGGCCAGGGTGAACCCGACGTGCGCGACGTACAGATTCCAGAAGTAACCGGGCGTCACCCACTCGAGGACCGAGCTCGAGTCGTTCCCGGTCCCCGGATGCTGATTCGCCGGGACATCCGTGAGCCCGTCGGCGGGGAGCGCCGCGGGCGCGCCCGCCGCGAGCCAGTCCTTCGCGCGCTGCCACGCGGCGACGAGGTCGTCGCGCTGGGACTGGGACCACGCGGGCCACGCGACCTTGTCCGTCTCGGCCGGCGGCGCGTAGACGCCGAGGGAGGGGTTGTTCGCGGGCTGGAACTGCCACTTGATCGCGGAAGCGACGGTCGGGTTCGCGTCCAGCCATGCGGGCAGGTCCGTGACGGGCATCGGAGTGGGCGTTGGCGTGGCCGTCGGTGTGGCGGTGGGCGTCTGGGTCGGCGTGGCCGTCGGTGTCTGCGTCGGCGTAGCCGTCGGTGTCTGCGTCGGCGTGACCGTCGGCGTCTGCGTCGGCGTAGCCGTCGGCGTCTGCGTCGGCGTAGCCGTCGGTGTCTGGGTCGGCGTGGCCGTCGGCGTCTGCGTCGGCGTAGCCGTCGGCGTCTGCGTCGGCGTGACCGTCGGTGTCTGCGTCGACGTGGCCGTCGGCGTCGGTGTCTGCGTCGGCGTAGCCGTCGGTGTCTGCGTCGGCGTGCGAGTGGCCGTCGGCACCGGGCTCGTCGCCGTCGGCGTGGGTGTGGGCCGCGGCGCGAAGTAACCGCTCACGTCGAGAACGACGTGAGCCGAGCCACCCGCCTGCGCGCTCGCGACGGACAGGACGCCTGCCGACAGCCCCGTGATCGTGCTCGCGGCGCGCGTCCCGCCGGCGCGGTAGGCGACCGTGTTCGCGGCGGGCGGCGCGCCGGAGCCCGGGTAGACGATGAGCGTACCCGCCGCCGTCGGGGCGACGACCGTCACGTTCAGCGCCACGGCCACGGCCTCCGGCGGCACGCCGCAGCCCGCCGCCGTCACGTCGAAGGCGCGCGGCACGCCGGCGGCGAGAGCGGGCCCTCCGAACGACCCGGCGGGGCTCCGCGTGTCGGCGACCCGGCAGGGCGTGAGCGTGTGGAAGTCCGAGGCCTGCGGCGCGAGCGCGCCCGTCCCCGCCGCTCCGAGGACGAGGCAGACCGGAGCCGCGACGGCAGCCACCGCCAGCCGAAGGCGACCTCTCGGCGCATGCATCGCGGCCGACGGTTTGCAATCCCGCTGCCACGGGCCGCCGCGCGCCGGCGCGGCCGGGGAACGTGCCGCCCGTCAGGCTGGCGTGTCCGAGACTGTGTCAGGAACACGCCGGCGCGACGAGAATTCGGAGCCGGCTGCGCCGCAAAACGACGGGTCGAGAGCTCGACCCCCGGGAATCTCCTTGGTGCCGGGTGGCTCGGGCGGGCGTTCATTGGTGCGCCCAGGAGGACTCGAACCCCCAACCTTTTGATCCGTAGTCAAACGCTCTGATCCAGTTGAGCTATGGGCGCACGCGAGGACCGCGGGACGCGGACCATAGCGGAGTCCGGCGCGCCGCGCAAGTCCTGTCCCGCACGGCGTTTGGCGCGCTTCGCCCCACGTCCCCTAAACTTCACCCCGGATTCCCCGTATCACTCAGGCGCCCGCGCAGGAGGGTCCCCCAGCCATGTCCGCCGCGATCTCGCTCCACGGCGTCGTGAAGCGCTTCGGGAAGTTCACGGCCGTGAGCCACCTCGACCTCGAGGTTCCCGCCGGCGTCACGTTCGGCCTTCTCGGCCCGAACGGCGCCGGAAAAACGACGACCATCCGGATGATCATGAACATCACGAAGCCGGACGAGGGCGAGATCCGCGTTCTCGGTGAGGTCATGAGCGAGACGCTCCAGGAACGCATCGGCTACCTCCCGGAGGAGCGCGGCCTCTACCGGAAGATGAAGGTCGTCGACCAGCTCCTCTTCTTCGCGTCGATCAAGAGCGTCGACAAGGCGACCGCGATGAAGCGCCTCTCGCCCTGGATCGACTCGATGGACCTCCGGCCGTGGCTCCAGAAGAAGACCGAGGAGCTCAGCAAGGGCATGCAGCAGAAGGTCCAGTTCCTCGGGACGATCGTCCACGACCCGGAGATCCTCATCCTCGACGAGCCGTTCAGCGGCCTCGATCCGATCAACGTCGTCCTCGTGAAGGACTTCCTGACGGCATTCAAGAAGCAGGGCAAGACCGTCGTCTTCTCGACGCACGTCCTCGAGCAGGCCGAGCGTCTCTGCGAGAGGATCGGCCTCCTCTACCGCGGCCAGAAGCTCCTCGACGGCACCGTCAAGGAGATCAAGCACGCCTACCGAGGCCGCGTGCCGCTGCCGCCGCCCGTCGAGCCCGAGCCGGAGCTCGAGAACATCTTCATCAAGTGCGTCCAGGAGTCGGGCCTCCAGGCGCCGACCGCCGAGGAGCTGAAGTAGCGATGAACTCGAAGCTCGCCGCCGTCATCAAGCGCGAGTACCTCCAGCAGATCCGGACGAAGGCGTTCTGGATCGCGACGTTCCTGATCCCGGCGCTCGGCCTCGGGATGATCTTCATCCAGGTCGCGCTCTCGCGGACGCTCGTCGCGAAGGGCCGCATCGCCGTCGTCGACCTCTCGAACCGCCTCTACGAGCCCCTCGTGGCCGAGTACCGCGCGCGGCCCTCGGACGAGGACGAGGCGGACGACGAGGGGAAGAAGCCCGAAGGGTCGAACGAGAGCCCCGCGCCGAAAGTCGACGAGAAGTCCGTCACCGAGAAGATGTCCGGGCGGCAGAAGCCGAAGGTCGCGACGAAGCTCGACCTCTTCAAGGTCGACGCGACGCCCGAGACGCTGCCCGACGTCCGAAGGAAGCTCAACAAGGACGTCCAGGCCGAGCGCATCAAGGCCTACATCGTCCTGACGCCCGAGACGCTCACGAGCGGAAGGGCGGAGTGGCGCGCGCAGAGCGTGAAGGCCGAGGTCGTCATGCGCGAGCAGATCGCGAACTACCTGTCGCGCGCCGTGACGAAGGAAAGGCTCAAGGACAGGGGCGTCGACCCGAAGGTCTACGACGCGGCACGCCTGCGCGTCGACCTCGAGCCGCACGAGGCGAAGGAGGTCGAGAGCGGCGAGAGTGGGAAGAACGTCGGGATGAACCTCGCGATCTCGGGCGTCTTCTTCTTCCTCATCTACATCTCGATCTTCGTGTACGGCGCCTACATCATGCGCGGCGTCCTCGAGGAGAAGAACAACCGCATCGTCGAGGTCATCGTCTCGTCCGTGCGCCCGACGACGCTCATGCTCGGGAAGATCCTCGGGATCGGGCTCGTGGGCCTGACGCAGTATGCCGTGTGGGCGGCGCTCGCGATCTCGATCACTCTCCCCGCCGTCGCCGCGGCCGTCGGGATGGGTCAGGGCCTCCCCCACATCCCGGCCGCCACGATCGGCGCCTTCGTCCTCTTCTTCGTCCTCGGGTACTTCCTCTACGCGTCGCTCTACGCCGCCCTCTCGGCGCCGTTCAACACGGAGCAGGAGGCGCAGCAGTTCGTGATGATTCCCGGCATGATGCTCATCCTCACGTCGACGACGTGGTTCTTCGCCTTCAACCAGCCGAACGGGGGGCTCGCGACGGTCCTTTCGTTCTTCCCGTTCACGGCGCCGCTCATGATGTTCATGCGGATCTCCGTCCAGACGCCGCCGCTCTGGCAGATCGTGACGTCCGTCGCGCTCCTCTGCCTGACGATCGTGGGCGTCGCGTGGTTCGCGGGGCGTATCTACCGCGTCGGAATCCTCATGTACGGCAAGAAGCCCACGCTGCCCGAGATTTTCCGCTGGGCGCGGCAGGCGGATTAGGCCGACACGCGGAAGTTGATGACGTCGCCGTCCTTCACGACGTAGTCCTTCCCCTCGAGGCGCAGCGTGCCGTGCGTCTTGCAGCTCGCGAGGGAGCCGGCCTCGACGAGCGTCTGGAACGGGACGACCTCGGCGCGGATGAAGTGCTTCTCGAAGTCCGTGTGGATCGTCCCCGCAGCCTTGACCGCGTGGGTCCCCTTCGGAATCGACCACGCGCGGCACTCGTCCTCGCCCGCCGTCAGGAACGACATGAGGCCGAGGAGGTCGTAGGCGGCGTGGAGGAGGCGGTCGAGGGCGCGGTCCGGAAGGCCGAGGCCCTTGAGGAACTCGGCCTGGTCCTCGGGCGACATCGCGGCGATCTCCTGCTCGATCGTGGCCGAGACGGCGCTGAACGCGACTCGCGGGCGCCATCTCCAGCTCTCGAAGCCCGCGCGAGAGAGCGCGCCGGCGAGATCGCCGGCGTCGGTCTCGCCCGCGTTCAGGATCACGAGCATCGGCTTTCTCGTCAGGAGGCCGAAGCCCTTGACGAACTTCTCCTCCTCGGCGTGGACGTCGAGGCCGCGCAGGGCCTCCCCCGTCTCGAGGGCCGCCTTGAAGCGCACGAGGATCTCCCTCTCGGTCTGGAGCTCGGGCGTCTTCTTCTTCGCGAGGTCCCGCTCGACGCGCTCGAGTCGGCTCGAGACGACGGAGAGATCCGCGAGGAGCATCTCCGTCTCGAGGAGGTCGAGGTCGCGCGCGGGGTCGACCGAGCCCTCGGGGTGCGGCACCGCGTCGGAGGCGAAGCCGCGCACGACGACCGCGAGGCCGTCCATCTGCCGGAGCTCGGGGAGGTTCAGGCTCTGCGCGCCGCCCTTCGTGACGCCGGGGACGTCCACGAACTTCACCGTCGCGGGGGTGTGCTTCTTCGGCTTGAACATCGCCGTGAGCCGGTCGAGGCGCGCGTCCGGGACCTGTGCGATCCCGACGTGGGCCTCGCGCTTGTGAGGGGTCGCGTCGGCCACGTGGCCGGTCAGCAGCGAGAAGAGGGTCGTCTTGCCGGAGAGCTCGAGGCCGAGGATTCCGAATTCCATGGGCGGATTCTCCTCCCGCCCGACAATTTGTGGCCTCTCGCGCCGGCGTGCTAGATTCCGCGTCCCCGCGGGCCGAAAGGCCCCCACGAGAAGACGTGCCGCGTTCGTCTAGCGGTTAGGACGCCGCCCTCTCAAGGCGGAGATCACGGGTTCAAATCCCGTACGCGGTACCAGCCTTCCCCCGCTCTCCTCGACGCCTCAGGGACTGAGCGCGCCCCGGGCGTCGGGAGTGTAGGGGGTGCCCTGCCGGTGCCCGACACCGTCGATCGAGACTTCCTCGCCGTTGGCGTTGAGGTAGTAGAGCGCGCATCGGTAGCCCTTCGCGTCCTTGAGCGGCCCTATGGCGTTGAAACGAACCGTGACGTTGCCCTGGAAGCCGCCGTCTGTCAGCGAAATGGCGGCGACCCCTGTTCCGATCCTCACGCCGGAAACCGGACCGGGCGCCGCGGCTGGCACGAAGGGAAAGACCTCGCACCTCACGCCCACGTGACTCGCCCGGGCCTCGAGGCTGCGGATGTCCACGGGGACCGTGAACGTGAAGTCGCTCGCCTGAGTCGCGGCGGGCGCGAGGAGAAGTGCCGCGAAGGCAGCCGGAGCGAGCCGGATTCGACGGATCGGGGCGATCGGCATGGCATTCCTCCTCGTCAGCGCTTCGGCGCGGTCGGGACGTTCGAGGGCGCGTGGAACTGGACCTCGGGCGCCGTTCCGGTCAGCACGAGCCGATCGGTCGTCACGGCGACAGCGAGGCCCGTGATCGAGAGCGGGTCCGTCTTCGCCTCGACGGCGAGGCCCGTGATCGCGAGCGGATCCGTCTTCGTCGCGAGCGCGAGTCCGGTCAACGTGAGCGCGGACGTCGTCACCGCGAAGGCCTTGACGGAGGGGGCGAGGGGCGGGGGCACGAGCACCTTGAGAGAGGCGGGTGGCGCGGCGTTCGTCGCCGGCGCGGCTTTTTGGGCCGAAGCGACGCGAGGCGCCGCGAGCAACGCAAGGGACAGAGCCCCGAGCGCGGCGGGCACGCGCTCACGTGCCGTCCTCCCGTAGGGTGCGTGCTCCATGGCCGAATTATCCCCCTCCGCGATACCCTCCCCGGAATGCGGCTCGCGCTCATGGCGGACATCCACGCCAACCGGGAGGCTTTCGAGGCCTGCCTCGCGCACGCCGCCTCGCTTCGCGTCGAGCGCATCGTCTTCCTCGGTGACTACGTGAACTACGGCGCGGATCCCGACTGGGTCGTCGGCGCGATCATGGACCGCGTCGCGAAGGGCGAGGCCGTCGCCGTCCTCGGCAACCACGACGCCGCCGTGGGCGCGAAGAACGAAACGATGCACGCGCCCGCCGAGGCGGCCCTCGAATGGACGCGCAACCAGCTCGGCGCCGACCAGCGCGCGTTCCTCGCCGGGCTGCCCCTCATGGTCGAGGAGGGGGACTGCCTCTACGTCCACGCGGAGGCGTCCGCGCCGGCGAAGTGGGCGTACGTGACGGAGGCGCGCGACGCCCTGCGCAGCCTCAAGGCGACGCGCCGCCGCGTGACGTTCTGCGGCCACGTCCACAGGCCGATGATCTACAACCTCTCCGAGACCCTGAAGGCCGGGACGTTCCGGCCGGTCGCGGGCATCGGCGTGCCTCTCCTTCCGCAGCGCCGCTGGCTCGCCGTCGTGGGCTCCGTCGGACAGCCCCGCGACGGGAACCCGGCCGCGTGCTGGTCGCTCGTCGACACGGCCCGCGCCGAGGTCACGACCCACCGCGTCCCGTACGAGGTCGAGGAGGCGGCCCGGAAGATCCGCCGCGCCGGGCTGCCCGAGATGTACTCCGAGCGCCTGCGATGGGGCCAGTGACCGGCGGATGAACGCGCGCGTCCACATCCAGAAGGGCGCCGTCGTGGACGGGTTCCTCGTCGGCGAGCTCCTCCACACGGGCGGGATGTCGACGCTCCGGCGCGTGGAGCGGCCCGGGATCTCGATGCCGCTCCTCATGAAGGCGCCGGCGCTGCTCGAGGGCGAGGACCCGGCCGCGATCGTCGGCTTCGAAATGGAGCAGATGATCCTGCCGCGCCTGTCGGGCATCCACGTCCCGACGTTCGTCGCTTCCGGCGACTTCGCCGTGCAGCCCTACATCGTGATGGAGTTCATCGAGGGAACGACGCTCCTCGAGAAGCTCGAGAACCTCCCGCTCCCCTTCGCCGAGGTCGCCGAGATCGGGATCCGGGTCTCGGCCGCGCTCCGCGACCTTCACCGCCAGAACGTCGTGCACCTCGACGTCAAGCCCTCGAACATCGTCATGCGCGACACGGGCGAGGCCGCGCTCGTGGACTTCGGCCTCGCGCACCACGACCAGCTGCCGGACCTCATGGACGAGGAGTTCCGCGTGCCGTACGGGACGGCCCCGTACATGGCGCCCGAGCAGATTCTCGGCAACCGCACGGACCCCCGGAGCGACATCTTCGCCCTCGGCGTCCTCCTCTACTTCTTCTCGACCGGTGTCCGGCCGTTCGGCGACCCGCAGGGTCTGCGCGCCCTCAAGAAGCGAATCTGGAGCGATCCCGCGCCGCCGCGCCGGTTGAACCCGGGCTACCCGCCATGGCTCCAGGAGGTCGTTCTCCGGTGCCTCGAGGTGGACCCTCTGCAGCGCTATCCCACGGCGGCGCACCTCGCCTTCGACCTCGCGCATCCGGACCAGGTCCGGCTCACGGCGCGCTCGGAGAGGCTCGACCGGGACCCGTGGACCGCGCGTCTCCGCCGCAGGCTGAACCCGGAGGTGAGGCCCGCGGCGCTCCGCGAGGTCGCGGCTCCTCTCGCGGCGGCGCCGATCGTCATGGTCGCCGTCGACGTCCGGGACGGGACGCCCGAACTCCTCGAGGCGATGCGGGTCACGGTCCGGCGCCTGATCGAGATCGTGCCGGGCGCGCGGTTCGCGATCGTCAACGTCCTCAAGCACCGGCGGATCGGGATCGACACGACGCTCGACGACGAGGGCCGGAACAAGCACGTGACCCGGCTCGTCGAGCTCAAGCACTGGGCGCAGCCGCTCGCCATCGGCGAGACGCGCCTCACGTTCCACGTCCTCGAGGCGACTCAGGCCGCCGAGGCCCTGCTCGCCTACGCGGCGACGAACCACGTCGACCACGTCGTGATCGGCGCGCGGACGGATTCCGTGAGGCGGACCCTCCTCGGGAGCGTGTCGGCCGAGGTCGCCGCGCGGGCGGATTGCTCCGTCACGGTCGTGCGGCCGCCGCGGCGCCCGGAGCCGCCGGCGAGCGCGATGGACGGGCCGGACCCCTTCTGATGTCCGGCTACTGCCGCGTCGCCCCCGGCGACCCGCTCCACGGCCCGTACCACGACACGGAGTACGGCTTCCCGCTCGCGGGCGACGCGGAGCTCCTCGAGCGCCTCGCTCTCGAGATCAACCAGGCGGGACTCTCCTGGGCCACGATCCTGAGGAAGCGCGAGGCGTTCCGCCGCGCCTTCGACGGCTTCGACCCCGCCGTGGTCGCGCGCTACGGCGCGCGGGAACGCCGGCGCCTGCTCGACGACGCCCGAATCGTCCGCAACCGGCAGAAGATCGAGGCCGTGATCCACAACGCGGGGGTGATCCTCGGGCTCAGGCAGACGCACGGGTCGTTCCACGGCTGGCTCGAGGCCCACCACCCGCTCCCGAAGGCCGCGTGGGTGAAACTGTTCGGCGAGACCTTCCGTTTCACGGGCGGGGAGATCGTGGGCGAGTTCCTGACCTCGACGGGCTGGCTGAAAGGGGCGCACGCGCCGTCCTGCCCCGTGGCCCGGAGGATCGCGAAGGCGCGGCCGCCGTGGATGCGGACCGCGCGCCGGTCCGTGCGTTAGGCTGGCGGCGCCGATGATCGCGTCCCGCCGCCTCGCCGCCCTTCTCGTCCTGTCGGGCGCGCTGCTCGCGGGACGGCCGGCCGCGGCGCAGATCCGGGGGCTGTCGCCGACGCCGACGCCGCCGCCGTCGCCCGAGGCGCCCGGAGACCCCTATAAACGCGAGACCCCGTACGGAGCGTTCTTCGGGTACATGCACTCGGCGGCGCACGAGAACTGGGCCGCGGCGGCCGAGTACCTCCAGTGGCCGAAGGGGGCGAAGGCGTCGCCCGAGCAGATGGCCCGGCAGCTCAAGGCCGTCCTCGACGAGCGCTTCTCGGGAGACCTCGAGAAGCTCAGCCGCTCGCCGCTCGGGGACGTGAACGACGGGCTCTCGCCCGATCTCGAGCGGGCCGGCACCATCGTCCACGGAGACGAGCCCGTCGACGTCCTCCTCGTCCGCACGCAGCCGTCCGAGGGGCCCGCGATCTGGCTCGTCTCCTCGCAGACGCTGCGCGAGGTCCCGGGCATCTTCCGCGACCTCCGCGCGCCCGAGCTCGAATCGCTGATGCCCGAGGCCCTGCGAGGGTCGGTCCGCGGGGCGCTCCGCACCTGGCAGCTCCTCGCGTTCTTCGTCTTCTTCGTCGTCGCGTGGCTCGTCGCGCGGCTCTTCTCGTTCGGCCTCCTCCGTCTCATCCGGTCCGCGGCTCGCCGGCGGCCGGCCGCCGTGGAGGCGCCGGGCCTCCTCGATCCCTTCCGGCCTCCCTTCGCGCTCCTCGTCGGCGTCCTCCTGCACGCGTTCCTCGTCTCCGAGATCGGACTCCCCCTCCTCGGGCGGTACGCGTACGCGCGCGCGGTCCGGGTCGTCGCGGCCGCCGCGATCGGCTGGTTCTTCGTCCGCCTCGTCGCCTTCCTGACCTCGCGCGCGACGATGCGCCTCCTCGCGTCGGGACAGACGGCGGCGTCGTCGCTCACGATCGGGCGGAAGGTCCTGCAGGGCCTCGTCATCGTCGGCACCGCCCTCGCGGTGCTCGGCATCTTCGGGGTGAACCTCACGGCGACGCTCGCCGGGGTCGGGATCGGCGGCATCGCGGTCGCCTTCGCCGCGCAGAAGAGCCTCGAGAACCTGTTCGGCGGCTTCGTCGTCCTCTCCGACAAGATCGTGCGCGTCGGGGACTTCGTGCGCGTCGGCGACGTCCTCGGCGGGATCGAGGACGTCACGCTCTACGCGACGCGGATCCGGACGCTCGAGCGGGTCGTCGTCTCGATCCCGAACGGGATCCTCATGACGTCCCGGATCGAGAACCTGAGCCGCCGCGACAAGTTCCTGTTCCGCCACACCCTCGGCCTGCGCTTCGAGACCTCCAGCGCGCAGCTCAAGGCGGTCCTCGACGGATGCCGGGCGCACCTGGCCGCCGACGCGAGAATCGAGCCGGGAACGCTCTCCGTGCGGTTCGTCAGGCTCGGCGCCTACACGCTCGACGTCGAGGTGTTCGCGTACGTCCTCGTCCCGGACTGGGCGGCCTTTCTCGCCGCGCAGGAGGAGCTGCTCCTCGCGCTGATGAGGGTCGTCGAGGAGGACGGAAGCGGCTTCGCGTTCCCGACCTCGACGACTTACCTCGCGTCCGAGGCGAAGGCCCTCGAGCCGGGCGGTTCCCCGCCCCGGCCTCCCTCCCCTGCGCGATGAGGCTCACGCGGACGTTCAAGGTCAGCGGCCTCCTGACGCTTCTCGGTGTCCTCCTCGTCTCCGCCGCGCACCGGGGGCCCGTGAACGGGATCGGGACGCTCCTCCTCGTCTTCTCCTGCCCCCTGTTCCTCTGGAGCGCCGCGGCGGCTCTTCTGCGCGGCCTTCTCTGGCGCGTCGGGACCCGCCTCCTCGTCTCGTATCTCTTTCTCCTCTCGGCGTTCGCGTTCGCCGCGCTCTTCCTCTTCGCGGGAGTCCTCGTGGTCGCGGGGCAGCTCGGGACGCGGCGCGTCGAGGCCGCGCTCGACAAGCGGCGCGCGGCGCTGCTCGCCCGCGCGCAGGAGCTCGCGCTCCGGCCGAAGGAAAGTGGCGCCACGGCCGCCCTCGAGGCCCGCCCGTGGATGAAGGAGCGCGGCACTTTCCTCGTCAAGAGGGGGTCCGACATCGTCGTGCTCGCCGTCGTGCCGCGGCCGGACGGGCCGTTCCTTCTGACGCTGCCCCTCGATTCGGCCCTGCGACGCGACATCGAGAAGGAGACCGGGAACGTCGTCCGCTTCCACGGCGCGATGGAGCTCAAGGACGACGCGGCCGAGCGCCCGAAGAGCGGCGCTCGCGTCACGCTCGACGAAGGGATCGGGGGCAGGACGACGATCACGGAGGAGGCCGATTCCGGCGGCGAGAAGGCGGCCGCCGGCGAGACGGCCGCGCCGCCCGCCGGCCGGGGGCCTTGGGCGGGCCGCTGGGCGGCGTTTCCCCTCTTCCTCGCCGAGCCCGTCCGCGACTGGGAGACCGGGGAGGCCCTCGAGAAGCGCCCGGTCCTCGTCCTCGTCCAGACGTCGATCGAGCGCGAGGGGCGCGCGCTCTTCGGGGACCTGAAGATCGGCCGCACCGGCCGCGTGCCGATGAGCCGTGTCGTCTTCACCGTGATGGGCGCGCTCGGAATCGCGACGCTCGTCGTCTTCCTGGGCGCGTCGCTCGTCGCCGGTCTTCTCGTCTTTCGCATCGCGCGGGCGACGCGCCGGCTGTCCATCGGGTTCGCCGAGATCGAAAAGGGGAACTTCGCGCACCGCGCCGCCTTCAAGGGTCACGACCAGCTCGCGGCCCTCGTCGGCAGCTTCAATCACATGGTCGAGCGCCTCTCGGCGAGCGTCTCGGCCCGCGCGGAGAAAGAGGCGCTCGAGCGGGAGCTCGAGGTCGCGCGCGACCTGCAGAGACGGCTCCTGCCGCCCTCGGGCTTCACGTTCCCCGGCGTCTCGATCGCCGTCGACTTCCGGCCCGCGGCCGCGATCGGCGGCGACTTCTACGACCTCTCCGGCGACGCGCACGCCCTCACGGTCGTCGTCGCGGACGTCTCCGGGCACGGGCTTCCGACGGGCATCGTCATGGCGGCGTCCAAGGCCTCGCTCTCGGCGCTCGCCCGGACGGGCGCCTCGGGAGCGCGCCTCCTCGAGCTCCTCGACGCCGAGGTCGCGCGCGCGACGGACTCCCGGACCTTCGTGACGCTCTCCCACCTCGTGTTCGACCTCGAGGAGCGCACGGTCGCCTACACGAACGCGGGCCACCCGTACCCGTACCGCGTGCGGCCCGACGGGACCGTCGAGGCGCTCGCGAACGCGGCGCGCCCGCTCGGTCTCGCGCTCCCGCCGGCCTGGAGGACCGTCACGGCGGCCCTCGCTCCCGGCGACCTCTGGGTCGTCTACTCGGACGGCCTCGTCGAGGCGGCACCGAAGGACCACGGCGAGCCCTGGGGCTTCGCGCGCCTCGAGCAGTGCCTCCGTGACGGCGCGGGCGTCCCGGCCGCCGCCCTGCGCGACCGCATCCTCGCCGCGCAGCGCGCGTACACGGGCACGGACGAGACCGAGGACGACCGGACGCTCCTCGTCCTCCGGATCGAGGAGGGCGCGAATCCTCCCGGCGTGATCTGATCCACCCGCCGATGATCACGCCCGGGCGCGTCCGCGCCGTCACCCGCGCGATTCTCTTCCTGGGCCTCACGGGCGCGGCGGCGATCTACGTCGCCAACGCGGGGCCGAGCGGCCCGCAGGCCGACGATCTCGAGGAGTCGAAGATGTACCTCCACGACCTCGAGGTCTACGGCGGCCGCGCGAACGTCCTCGCGAGCGACTTCCGCCACTGGTTCACCGGACTCTGGCAGGGCCGGAACCTCGCGTTCACGGTCGCCGTCCTCACCGTTCTCGCGGCCCTGGCCTGGCGCTTCTTCGCGACGCCCCTGCCGCCGCGCGCCGGGTCCGGGGGGCCCGATGGCGTCAGCGCGTCAGGCGGAACGTCCGCGAGAAACCGTCCGTCGCGTCCGTGACGACCACGGTCACGGCGCCCTCGCTCCCGAGCGCGTAGGTCTCGGCGATCTCCGGGCCTCCGGCGCGCCGCCGGATCGGCGTCGACGAGAGGTCGGCCGTGCGCAGGAGGGGCTCGAACGGAAAGAAGGCCTCGTCCCAGGGGGTCACGTCCCCGTCGGGCCGCCCGTCCGCGAGGCGCGAGCACTCGAGGAACCGGAAGTGGCCCACGTCGTGCGCGGCGCGGTAGCGGCGCGTCACGACGACGGGCGGCTCGCCCGGCGCGGGGAGGACGGTCCCCTTCTCGAAGATCGTGTCGAAGACGACGTCCTCTCCCTCGCCGCTCTCGCGGAAGACGCCGAAGTGCCGGGAGAGGCGGTCCTCGAGCGCGTAGCCGCCCTCGCGGTCGAGCCAGACCGCGAGGCCCATGGCCGTCGCGGCGAAGGGGTGCGGCGAGCGGCGAACCCGCGGGGCGCCGAAGCGCTCCCTGAGGAGGCGCGGGACGAGCGGGAAGAGCCCGCCGCCGCCCACGACGTAGAGCGACGCCACGTCGGCCCACTCGACACCGTCCGCCTCGGCGAGGAGCGTCGCGACGGCCTCGAGCGTGCGGGCGACGAGCGGAACGCAGACTTCGTTCACCTCCTCCGCCGGAAGGACGAGGGGCTCCTTTCCGAGTCCCGAGAGGTCCACGAGAAGCCGGCGGGAGTTCGGCGAGAGAGCCTCCTTCGCCCGGACGCACTCCTCGCGGACGAGCGCCCGCTCCTCCGCGTCGGCGTCCCGGGCGCCGGCCCTCTCGAGAACGAGGGCGAGGATCGCCTCGTCGAAGTCGTCCCCGCCGAGGCGCCGGATGCCGTTCGTCGCGACGACCTCGTTCGTCTTCCCCGTCATCCGGAGCAGCGAGGCGTCGAAGGTGCCTCCCCCGAGGTCGTAGACGACGAGGTGTTCGCGGCGCCCGTCCCGGCGGCTGCGGTGCGCGTACTCGAAGCCCGCGGCCGACGGCTCGTTCAGGAGCGCCTCCACGGCGAAGCCGCCGGCCTTGAAGGCCTCGAGCGTGAGGAAGCGCTGCGCCGTCGAGGCGTTCGCGGGGACGGAGATCGCCGCCGTGATCGCGTCGTTCGCGGCGATGCCGGCGTTCGACCGGGCGACGAGGTCGCGGTGGAGCGCCGAGAAGAAGCCCTCGAGAAGGGTGCCGATCGCGAGCCGCCGCGGGCCGGCCACGACCTCGCTCCGCGGGCCCGCGTCGGAGAGGAGACGCTTGACGGACGGGAGGAGCGTCCAGCCCGGCTCGTGGCGGACGGACGCGGCGTCCCAGCCCCAGCGCAGCGTCCCCGACGCGTCGTGGACGGCGACGAGGGAGGGCACGAAGTCCCCGCCCTCGAACGAGACCACGGGGAAGTTCCCGCGGTCGACGAGGGCGACGACGGTGTGCGTCGTGCCGAAGTCGATCCCGACGCGCATGCACGGAGTTTAGATAACATCGCCGGATGCGTCGTTTCCGCGCTCCCGCCCTCGCCGCCGCCCTGCTCCTCGCTCCTCCGGCGGCCGCGCAGGTTCCGCCGGCACCGACTCCCTCCGCCGCCGCGCAGATCGTCGTCTCGGCCTCGAAGACCCCCGAGGACGAGTTCGACGTCGCCGGGAACGTCGCGGTCGTGACCGGCGACGACCTGCGCCGGAGGGGCGCGCGCACGCTGCAGGACGCCCTCCAGGACGTCGTCGGCGTCGTCGCCGCGGGCGGATCGGACAACGGCTCGCGCTTTCCGAACATCGGAATGTGGGGTCTGCAGGAGTTCGACGCGCTCCTCGTCACCGTGGACGGCGTCCCCGCGGGCGGCCCGTTCAACCCGTCCCTCGCGCAGATCCCGGTCGAGGACATCGAGCGGATCGAGATCGCGAAGGGTCCGCAGGGGACGCTCTACGGCGTCTCGGCCTTCGCGGGAATGGTGCAGGTCTTCACGCGGCGCGGGAAGAACGCGAGCGTGACGCTGGGGCTGGGCTCCTTCACCGACCGGCACGCCTCGCTCTCGTACGAGAAGCACGACGGCGACGCGATCACGCGCGTCGCCGGCTCCACGTTCCGCGACCACGGTTTTCAAGATGGCACGGCCTCGTCCGTGGACCGGCTCTCCGTCGGCTACGGGCAGAAGACCCGCGACCTCTCCTGGGACGTCACGCTCGGCATCCTCCGCGACACGTCGTACTGGGGCTCGCCCCTCCCCGTCGAGGACGGACGGTTCGTCCCCGGCTTCGAGCTCGACCGGAACTACGCCGTCGGCGGCGCGCGGATGGACCACCGCGTGTACTCGCTCGCGTCGACTCTGTCGCAGAAGCTCTCCGAGGGCGTCCGCCTCGAGAACACGCTCGGCCTGGCGCGCGACGAGCAGATCGCCGTGCGCTCGTTCATCGACAGCGTCGAGGGGAACACGGCGACCGCCGACGGGACGTCGCTCCGGCCCGTCGAGTCGACCCTCTTCGAGGACGCGCGCGTCGTCGCGACGATCGGAGCGCACCGGCTCGTCGCGGGGACCGCCGTCACATGGGGGCGCACGACGGTCGCGGGGACCGGGTTCGACCTCACGCTCACGACCGGCCCGAACCCCGTCGTCCCGTCCGTCGACTCGCTGCCCGTCGGCGACAACCGCTCCGCGGAGGACCGGCGGACGTTCTGGGGCTTCTACGCGAACGACGACTGGACGCCTTGGGCATGGCTCACCCTCACGCTCGGCGCGCGGTACGACCGGACGTCCGAGTCGCTTTCGGCCTTCGCGCAGGAGGTCGGGGCGCCCGAGCCCGAGACGGCGGCCGACTCGCGCGACGACGGCGCGTGGTCGGGCGGTGTCTCGGCCCTCTTCCGGATCGTGGACAGGCCGGGCGCCGGCTTCCTGAACGCCCTCCACCTCTACGTCGCCGCCAAGAGCAACTTCAAGCCCGCGGCGCCGAACCTCCTCGAGGCCGAGGCCGCGACGATCCTCGAGCCGGAGCGGACGCGCTCCGGCGAGATCGGCCTCAAGTCGCGCTTCTTCGGCGGCGACGTCTCGCTCGAGGCCGGTTTCTTCCACATGAAGTTCGAGAACCTCGTCGTGTCGGTGCCCGGCCCCGACGGACTGCCGATGCTCACGAACGCGGGCGAGGAACGATTCCAGGGCTTCGAGGCGACGCTCGCCTGGTCGCCCCGGAAGATCCGCGGCCTTTCGCTCGCGGCGGGCTACGCGCACCACGACGCGACGTACGTGCGCTTTTCCTTCGAGGATCCCGACGGCAACCTCGTCGTCGCGGACGGAAACCGCCTCGAGCTCGTCCCGCGCGACGCCTGGAACGTCCGGGCGGCTTTCACGCCGAAGACGGGCCTCGGCGCGTGGGTCGCGCTGCGGCACGAAGGCGTGCGTCCGCTCGACCCCGAGAACACGGTCTCGGTTCCCTCGTTCTACGAGTGGGACGCGGGAGTCTCGTGGGAGATCGACTGGCTCCGGCTCTCGCTGACGGGCCGGAACCTCGGCGACGACCGGCGCCTCGTGACGGAGAGCGAGATCGGCGACAGCCAGTTCTACGTCGCCCCGCCGCGGCGATTCCTCGCCGAGGTCACCCTCGGGTTCTAGCAGGGACGCGGCCATCACCGACACCCACGGGCACGACCACCCGGGCCGTTCCTCGGCCGAATCGCCGCGGGAATGAACGCGAGTCCAGGCGCGTTAGGATGCGCTTGGAGGAGACGTCCGATGCCCACGGAACTTCCGCCCCGCCCCTTCGATTCCCCCCGGCCGATCAGCCCTTCGGCCGCCGTCGCGATTCCGTCGTTCCTGGCGCGCGTGTACGCGTGGATGATGGCGGGCCTCGCCGTCACCGCGGGCTGCGCGTTCGCGACGTTGTCGAGCGAAACGCTCCTCCGGGCCGTCCTCGGGAACAAGGTCGTCTTCTTCGGGCTCATGATCGCCGAGCTCGGCCTCGTCGTCTGGCTCTCGGGGCTGGTGGGGCGGCTCTCCGCCGCCGCGGCGGGCGCCGTGTTCCTCCTCTATTCGGCGCTGAACGGGCTCACGCTCTCGGCCGTCTTCCTCGCGTTCACGTCCGCGTCGATCGTCTCGACGTTCGTCGTGACGGCGGGGATGTTCGGCGCGATGAGCGTCTACGGCCTCGTCACGAAGCGCGCGCTCGACGGCCTCGGCTCGTTCGCGTTCATGGGTCTCGTCGGCGTCGTCCTCGCGTCCGTCGTGAATCTCTTCCTGAGGAGCGACGCTCTCGGGTTCGTCGTGAGCTGCGCCGGCGTCATCGTGTTCACGGCGCTGACGGCCTGGGACACGAAGAAGCTCCGGATGATGGCGACGGCCCTCGACGGCGCGTCCGAAGAGGGCAGGCGGGCCTCGGTGTCGGGCGCCCTCGCCCTCTACCTCGACTTCATCAACCTCTTCCTGATGCTCCTGCGCTTCTTCGGGAACAGAAGGTAACCGCCATCGGCGGTCCGACGGGCTTCGACGCGTTCCTCGCGTGGGGCGTGTCCGCGATCGGAATCGCCACGGGCGCGGCCTACGTGCCGCAGGCCGTGCGGATCTGGAAGAGGCGAAGCTCCGACGACGTCTCCGTCCTCACGTACCTCCTCTTCCTCGGCGGCCAGCTCGTCTACCTCCTCTACGGGATCCGGTTCCGGCAGCCGCCGATCGTGATCGGGATGGCGGCGAACATCGCGGGGAGCCTCGCCGTCATCCTGTCGGCCCTGAAGTTCCGCGCGTGACGCCGCGCGTCCTCCCGACGCCGTCCGGGGCGGACGCGTACCTCGCGGTCGACAAGCCTGCCGGCGTGGCCGTGCACGGCGCGCGCGGCCTCCTCGGGCCGCTGCGCGAGGAGTTCGGCGCCGGCCTCGCCCTCGTCCATCGCCTCGACAAGGAGACGTCCGGCGTCCTCCTCCTCGCGCGGACGCCGGAGGCTCTCCGCGCCGCGCTCGAGGCCTGGCCGGCGTCCGTCACGAAGACGTATCTCGCCGTGACGCGCGGCGTCCCCGCGCCGGGGGAAGGGGTCGTCACGGAGAAGCTCCTCGAGCACCGGACCGGGAGGCCCGAGCTCCTCGAGCGCGCGCTCCGGGCCGCGTACGGGCCCGCCCGCGCGGGGCACCTCCTCTCGGGCCGGCGCGTCCGGGCGATCCCCGCGATTCCGGCGCCGGGCCGGACGGCCGTCCACCCGGCGGGCCGCGAGGCCCGGACCGCGTACCGCGTCCTCGAGGACCGGGGCGGCTCGGCGCTCGTCGAGCTGATCCCCGCGACCGGCCGGATGCACCAGCTGCGCGTCCACCTCGCGCACCTCGGGGCGCCGCTCCTCGGCGACCCTCTCTACGACGCCGGGCGCGCACCCGGCGCTCCCGCGCCCGTCCTTCACGCCGCGAGGCTCTCGTGGGCGGACCCGCCGGGGCTTCCCGGCGGCGTCTGGACCTGGGAATCGCCGGCTCCCCCGGACGCGCGAGTTGGGCGATGATCGAGGCGTGACGGACACGTCCCTTCCGCTCGGCGCTCTCGCGCCGCTCTTCGACCTGTGCGGCGAGCGCCGGCTCGCGGTCTTCGACCTCGAGACGACCGGCACCGACAAGCTCACGGACCGCATCGTCGAGATCGCGGCCGTGCGCCTCGGCAGGAGCGGCGAGGTCGCGACGCTCGACCGGCGCGTGAACCCCGGCGTCCGCATTCCGCGCGAGTCCTCGCGCGTGCACGGGATCTCGGACGCCGACGTCGCGGACTGTCCGCCCTTCGCCGCGCTCGCCCCCGAGATTGCGGCGTTCCTCGACGGCTGCGACCTCGCCGGCTACAACGTCCGGCAGTTCGACGTCCCGGTTCTCCTGCGCGAGTTCGAGAGCGCGAAGGTGCCGTTCCCGATGGAAGGCCGCCGCGTCATCGACATGCAGACGATCTACTTCCGGAAGGAGCCGCGCGACCTCGGCGCCGCCGTGCGGTTCTTCGCCGGGCGCGAGCACGTCGCGGCGCACGCGGCGCTCGCGGACGCGATCGCGTCGGCCGAGGTCCTCGCCGGGCAGCTCCGCCGCTACGAGGACCTCCCGCGGGACGTCGCGGCGCTGCACGAGCTCTCGCGGCCGCCGGCCGGCCGCTACGTCGACCCCGACAAGCGATTCCTCTGGCGCGACGGCGAGATCGTGTTCGCCTTCGGCCAGTACCGCGGGACGCGGCTGGAGGAAGTCGCCCTGAAGAATCCGTCGTACCTCGACTGGATCGTGGAAGGGAGCTTCCCGGACGAGGCGAGGCGCATCGCGCGCGACGCGCAGAACGGCGTCTTCCCACGCCGGGACTGACCGCCTCCCCGACCCGACGCGGCCTCGTCAGGCGCCGGAGCCGGCCCGCGCGCCTCGCGCTCCTCTCGCTCGGATGGCTGCTCCTCGGGCTCGGCGTCCTCGGGGGCCTCCTCCCCGTCATCCAGGGCTGGCCGTTCGGCGTGGCGGGGATGGCGATCCTCTACATCGAGAGCCGCTGGGTGCAGCGCAAGGTCCGCCACTTCCGCCGGAAGAACCCGAAGTTCGAGAGGACGTGGCTCAAGGCGCGCGCGTGGCTCCGCGAGCGCCGCCGGCGGGCCCGGTCCCTCCCGGCGGCATGAGGCGGTTGCCGTCGAGGACGGCCCCCCACGCTCGGGCCATCGTCTTGAGCTCCTCGATCCTCTCCCGGTCCTCCGGCGCGAGGGTCATTCTCGTCCCGTGGTGGTAGTCGCCGTTTTCCGGGTCGGCCGCGGCCTCGTAGTCCTCCCACCGCCATTTCTGCACGAAGGACGGGTCGTCGAGCCGCGCCTGATAGAGGAGCGGGCCCTCCCAGGCCGCGAGGCCGTGGAAACGGAGCGAGAGAACGCCCTGCGGGGGCGGCGCCGGATTCTCGAAGAGATTCCGCCCCACGAAGTGGTTCGAGACGTCGAGGCCGAGGAGGGCGAGGAGCGTCGGGGCGACGTCGAGCTGTGACGTCAGGTCGGCGCGCACCGTTCCGGCAGGCAGCCCCGGACCGGCGACGAGGAGGGTCGTCCAGTTCTCGCCCGCGTTCGGCGTCCCGAGGCGCGGCAGGCGGACGGACTGCCACGGGTTCGTCGTCGAATGGTCGCCGACGACGATCACGAGCGTGTCCCGCCCGCGCGGCGTCTCGCGGAGGCTTTCGAAGATCCGGCCGAGCGCGCGGTCCGTGTACGCGAGGGCGGCGAGGTACGCGTCGCGCGGCGTCTTCGGGTCGGTTCCCGGCGGGCGGAAGAGCGGCGGGTGCGTCGCGATCGTGAAGAGCGTCAGGAAGAGCGGCGAGGCGCGCGGCGCCTCGAGGCGCTCGATCGCCCGGTTCGCGAGGTCTTCGTCCGTCGTGAAGGCGGCGTCGTAACGCACGGCGTCGAACCAGCGCGCGTACCAGTCCTCCATCTTCTCGAACGCGGCGCTCGTCGCCGCGACGAGCTCGCGCGTGTACCCGGCGCGCCCGAGAACCTCGCCGATCGACAGGACGTTGAGGTCCCGCGCGTTGTAGAGGAGGATGCCCGACGGGTGAGCGGGGATCCCGAGGAGAATCCCGCCGCGGCCCTCGATCGAGGGATACCCCGTCGCGATGCAGAGCGGGAACGCGACGCCGCGCTCCGCGAAGAGCCGGCGGAGCTCCGGGATGCGCTGCGCGGCGCCGGGCCTCCGGAGATCCGTCTCCCATCCTCGCGCGGACTCGAGGACGACGAGGAGGACGTCGGGCCTCTCCGCGAGCGGCCGTGCCCGGAACCTCGCGTACGACGCCTCCTCGTTGGGCACGGGGTGCCAGACGGGGTAGCCGGCGTCGGGAAACCAGCGCGGCGGCCTGTTCAGGAAGCGGTGCAGGGCCGCGATCCCCTCCCGCACCTCGCGCGGCGAGGGGCGGTCGCCGAGCGCCGCCACCGACTCGGACACGAGGCCGACGAGGACGGGGCGGGCCCGCCGGAGCGCGAGCCTCGAGGGCGCGAGGAGGCTCTCGGAGAAGAACGCCCCGCAGGAGACGGCCGCGAAGAAGGCGGCAACGAGCGGGGCGACGCGCTCGGGTCCCCGCCCGATCGCGAGCGCGACGACGGCCGCCGACGGGAGCGCGACGAGAAGGACGGCCGCGAAGAGCGCGGGGGCGTCGCCGCGGACGACCTCGCCGAGCAGCCTCCGGTGCGCGAGGAGGTTGTACGTGCCGATCCAGTACGGATTGATGTGCTCGCCGGTCCAGCGCACGAGCTCGAGATCGAGCTGCGAGAGAAAAAGGACGAAGATGCCGCCGCCGGCGAGGAGCAGGAGTCCGGCCCGGGCGGAGACCCACGACAGGACCCCCGCGAGCGCGCCCAGGGCCGCGATCGTTCCGATCTCGCCCGCGAGCGCCGCCGGGAGGAGGTCGAACGGGTGCGCCGCGACCCGCGCCCCGGAAGGCGCGTCGAGGACGAAATGCAGCGCGAGCGACGCTGCGCGCGCGACGAGAAGCGTCAGGAGGATGCCGGAAAAGGCCCCTCCTGCGCCCACCGCCGACGGACCGCCGTCCGACCCCGCCGGGGGTGCGGGGGGCGGCGACGGAGCCCCCCGCATCATGACGCCCCCCGCCGGGGGTGCGGGGGGCGGCGACGGAGCCCCCCGCATCACGTCAGTCCATCTGTCGGCGCAGGAACGTCGGAATGTCGAAGATGTCCTCGCGCGGGTCCCTCATGTTGATGAGGTTCACGCCGTAGCCCTGGTCCTCCGGGGCGACGGGCGGCACCGCGGGCTCGGCCGCGCCCGGACGCGCGCGCTCCGGCGCCGACGCGCGGGCGCCGGACGGATTCACGGGTAGCGAGACCTCGCGGCGCGAGGCGAGGGCGGCCGGCGCGTCGAACCCCGTCGCGATCACGCTGATCTTGACCTCGTCCTTCATGTCCTTGTCCTCGACGAGGCCGAAGATGACGTTCGCCTCCTCGTCGGCGGCCTGCTGGATGATCGCGCAGGCCTCGTTCACCTCGGCGAGCGTGAGGTCCTCGCCGCCCGTCACGTTGATGAGAATCGCGCGGGCGCCCTGGATGGACTGCTCCTCGAGGAGCGGGTTCGAGATCGCGCGCTGGGCGGCCTCGACGGCGCGGTGCTCTCCCGTCGCCGTGCCCGTGCCCATGAGCGCCATCCCCATGTTCTCCATGACCGTCTTGACGTCGGCGAAGTCCAGGTTCACGACGCCGGGCACCGTGATGAGGTCGCTGATCCCCTGGACGGCCTGCCGGAGGACGTCGTCCGCGATGCGGAACGCCTCCCACGTCGTCACGTTGCGGTCCACGAACGAGTAGAGGCGCTCGTTCGGGATCGTGATCAGGGTGTCGACGTACTCGCGGAGCTCGGCGATGCCGTCCTCGGCGTAACGGAGCTTGCGGCGTCCCTCGAAGGCGAACGGCTTCGACACGATCGCGACGACGAGCGCGCCCGCTTCGGAGGCGAGGCGCGCGACGACCGGCGCCCCGCCCGTCCCCGTCCCGCCGCCCATGCCGGCCGTGACGAAGACCATGTCGGAGCCCGCGAGCATCTGGGAGATCTTCTCGGCGTCCTCGAGCGCGGCGTTCCGCCCGACGTCCGGGTTCGAGCCGGCGCCCATGCCGCGCGAGGTCGTGAGCCCGAGCTGGATCTTCTGGGGCGCGCGGTTGACCTTCAGGACCTGCAGGTCGGTGTTCGCCGCCACGAACTCGATCCCCTTGATCCCCGCCTGGATCATGCGGTTGACGGCGTTTCCGCCCCCGCCGCCCACTCCGACGACCTTGATCCGAGCGGGCGGGGCGGCGTCCTCGCTGAAGGTGATCGTCCGCGACGGGCGCTTGGCGTCGTCGTCGTCGAATAGGATCATCGTCTTTCCTCCATCGATATCACAGTGCGGTGGACGAGGGGAACAGGTTTCGGAACGAGCCCTTGATCTTTTCGAAGAGGCCGGGCGACGAGCCGCGCGCGCGCCGCCGGGACGCGGCCGTCGCGCCGCGTCCGTAGAGGAGGAGACCCGCCGCGCACGCCCATTCGGGCGCGGCGACGATGTCCGTCAGGCCGCCGAGGCCGCGCGGCACGCCGCGCCGCACGGCGACGCCGAGAACCTGCTCGGCGACCTCGAGGAGGCCGTCGAGCTCCGCCCCGCCGCCCGTCAGGACGAGGCCGGCGCGCAGCTCGCCGGCCGGCACCTCGCGGACGGACTCCTCCCACAGGAGCGTGAGCAGCTCCTCGGCCCGCGGCTGGAGGATCTCCGCGATCTCCCTCCGCCTCACGGGATGGACGCCCCGGCCCCCCGTGAGCGGCACGTCCAGGGAATCGGATTCGCTCACGAGGGCCGCGAGCGCGGCGCCGTGCTTCCGCTTGAGGCGCTCGGCGTCGGGTACGGGCGTCTTGAGGACGACGGCGAGGTCGTTCGTGAAGTGGTCGCCCCCGACCGGCAGGACGGACGTGTGGGCGAGGGCCCCGTGCCGCCAGACGGCGATCTCCGTCGTGCCGCCGCCGACGTCCGCGAGGACGACGCCGAGCTCGCGCTCGTCCGCCGTGAGGGCGGCCTCGCTCGCCGCGAGCGGCTCGAGGACCATCTCGATGACCTCGACCCCCGCCCGGTTGACGCAGTTCAGCAGGTTCTGCGTCGTCGCGACCGGGACCGTCACGACGTGGACGTCCGCCTCGAGCCGGCTCCCGACCATGCCGAGCGGGTCCGAGACGCCGTCCTGGCCGTCGACGACGAACTCGCGCGGAAGGACGTGGAGGATCTCGAACTCGGAGGGGATCGGCACGGAGCGGGCCGCGTCGAGAGAGCGCTGGATGTCCTCGCGCGAGATCTCGCGGTTCTTCGCGGCGACCGCGACGACCTGCCGGCTGTTGAAGGACTTCACGGCCGGGCCCGCGACGCCGACGACGGCGCGCTCGATCTGCGCGCCCGCCATGATCTCGGCCTCCTCCGTCGCGCGCTTGATCGCGTCCACGGTGGCCGGCACGTCGATGATCGCGCCCTTGCGCGCTCCCTTGTGAGCCGCGGTCCCCTTCCCGATGATGTCGATCTTCCCGCCCGCGTCGGACTCCGCGATGAGGGCGCAGACCTTCGTCGATCCGATGTCCAGGCTGACGAGGTACGGGGTGGATTTCGGCATCGGCGCTCCCTACGTGTTTCCGCGCCCGGGATCTCCGGGCGCCTTCAGGACGATGCGGCCCGCGAAGCGCAGGTCCGCGTCCGAGGTCGGCAGGCCGCTCCTCTCGAGCTCCGGGAGGAGCGCGAGATACGCCCGCCAGATGGGCGAGGCCCGCCCGGGGTCGGCGGCGTCGGGCCCGAAGAGAAGGCGGCATCCGGCCACGCGGTCCGTGACGGCGAAGCCCTCGGGGACGACGGCGACGTCCGACGTCCTCGCGAGGAGGTCCGGGTCCTCGGTCCGCAGCGTGTCGAGGAACGCGGCCCCCCGGGCGCGCGCGTCGGCGTCGCCGGCGCCCGCGAGGACGGCGAAATCGTCCCCCCTCCCGAGCGCGCGGCCCGCGTACGGGCCGATGAAGCTGCCCGTGCGGTCGACGGTCCAGAGCTCGCCGCCCTTGTCCTCTCGCACGGCGAGAGCGACGGGCGGCCTCGCGACGACGACGACCGCGATCGTCCCGGGCACGACACGCCGCGCGGACGCGGCCGCGACCCACGAGAGCTTCGAGAGCTCCGCGATCGGCCCCTCGATGTCGACGAAGAGGGTCGGGCGGCCGATCCACCCGTCCGTCAGCTCCTCGGCCTCGGCGCGGCGCGCCTCCGGCACGCCCTCGAGGACGACGCGCGTGACCGCGAAGCGCGGGTGCGTCCGGAGGACGACGAGGCCCGCGAGGGCGAGGGCGGCGAGAAGGAGGACGGAAAGACCCGGGACGAGGAGACGCCGCCCCGGCCGGCGCCGGGTGGGGCGCACGGTGCGGGAGGACGGGGGGCGGTAGAACGAGCTCAACTCCGGCCGCTTCCTCCGGGTCTGGATTTGCTTTCGGATTCGGAGGAAGAAGAAGAAGAAGAAGAAGAAGAAGAAGAAGATTTCTTAGAAGGTGTGGGGGGCGGTGGCGCATCGGCCACCGGCCGTGCGGCGACGTTGCCTGCGCCCTCCTTCGCTCGAAGAATTTCTTCTCCTTCCTTCTTCTCTCTCAGAAATTCCTCTCCGAACTGATTCACGTCGCCGGCGCCCATCGTGAGCAGCAGGTCGCCGTCCCTGACCTCTTCGTCGAGCACTCTCGCGATGTCGCCCCGGTCCGCGATGAACCGCGCGGCGCGGTGGCCGCGCGCCGTCGCCGCGTCCGCGACGAGGGCGCCCGTGACGCCTTCGCGCGGCGCCTCGCGCGAGCCGTAGACGGGCGCCACGAGGAGGACGTCCGCGTTCAGGAATGCGGCGCCGAACGCGGCCGCCATGTCCTTCGTCCGCGAGTAGAGGTGCGGCTGGAAGAGCGCGACGATCCGGCGGTCCGGGTAGGACTGGCGGGCCGCCGCGAGCGTCGCCGCGACCTCGGTCGGATGGTGCGCGTAGTCGTCGATCACGACGGCGCCGCGCCTCTCGCCCTTTTTCTCGAAGCGCCGGATGACCCCCCGGAAGTCCGCGAGGGCGCGCGCCGCGGTCGGAAACGGAATCGAGAGCTCCCGGGCGACCGCGAGCGCCGCGAGCGCGTTCTTGACGTTGTGAAGGCCCGGGATCTGGAGCGCGACGGGCCCCATGAAGTCCCGGTCCGCGAACGCGACGAACCGCGAGCCCGTGCGCTCGAGGGACAGGTCCCTCACGGTGACGTCGGCCTGCGGCGTGAGCCCGAACGTGACGACGCGCCGCGAGACGAGGGGCCGGATCTCCTGCACGTTCGGGTCGTCGAGGCCGAGGATCGCGGCGCCGAAGAACGGGACGCTCCGCGCGAACCGCGCGAACGTCTCCTGGAGGTCCTGGAGGTCCCGGTAGGTGTCGAGGTGCTCGAGGTCGATGTTGTTGACGACGGTGAGCATCGGCGAGAGCGCGAGGAACGACCGGTCGAACTCGTCCGCCTCGGCGACCAGGTATTCGCCGCGGCCGAGCCGGGCCGTGCCGACCTCGCGCATCCGCCCGCCGACGATGATCGTGGGGTCGAGCCCGGCCGCCATGAGGATCGCGCCCGTCATCGAGGTCGTCGTCGTCTTGCCGTGCGTCCCCGCGACCGCGATCCCGCGCTTGACCCGCATGACCTCGGCGAGCATCTCGGCGCGCTTGATGACGGGAACCCCCGCGGCCCGCGCCGCCGCCACTTCGGGGTTGGCGTCGCGGACGGCGCTCGAGTAGACGACGACGTCCGCGCCCAGGATGTTCTCGGCCCGGTGGCCCTGGAAGACCGGGATTCCGAGGCCGCGCAGGCGCGTGACGGTCTCGCCCTCGCTATGGTCCGAGCCCGTCACCTCGAGCCCGACGCTCTTGAGGAGCTCGGCGAGGCCCGACATGCCGATGCCGCCGATCCCGACGAAGTGGAGGCGCTTGACCCGCAGGAAATTCACGCCCGCGCCTCCGCCTCGAAGACGACGTCGCAAAGCCGCGCCGCGGCGTCCGGCCTCGCGGACCGCCGCGCGGCCTCCCCCATCGCGAGGAGAGAGAGCGGGTCCGAGAGGAGCGCCGCGATCGCCCCGCCGAGGCCTTCCTCGGTCGCCCGTTCCTCCGGGACGACGCGCGCCGCGCCGGCCGCCTCGAGCGCGCGCGCGTTCGCGGCCTGGTGGCCGTGCGTCGCGCCCGCGAACGGGACGAGGAGCGCCGGCCGGCCCGCGGCCGAGACCTCCGCGACGGTCATCGCGCCGGCGCGGGCCACGACGAGGTCCGCCGCGGCGAACGCCTCCGGCATGTCGTTCAGGAACTCGCGGACGACGACCCTGTCTCGCGCCACGAGGCCGTGCTTTTCGTAGAGCGCCTCGACGTCCGCCGCGCGGCCTTTCCCGGCCTGGTGGACCGCCGTGAACGAGACGCCCGCGGCCGCGGCGCGCGCGAGCGCGCCCGGCAGGACCCGGTTCAGGATCGCGGCGCCCTGGCTCCCACCCACCGCGAGCAGCCTCATCGTCCGGGCCTTCTCGCGCGAGACGAGCGACGGGATCGCGAAGAAGTCCTCCCGGACCGGGTTCCCGACGGCGACGCCTCCGAGGCGCGCGGCGCCTTCGTCGGTGCCCGCGGCGACGCGTGTCGCGACGCGGGCGAGAAGCCGGTTCGTGAGGCCCGGGACCGCGTTCTGCTCGTGGATGACGGTGGGAATGCGCTTCGCCCACGCCGTCGCGACGAGGGGGCCGGACGCATACCCGCCGACGCCCACGACCGTCCGCGGGACGTGCCGCGCGAGAAGGCGCCGAGAGTCGAGAAACGCGAGCGGCAGCGCGAGGAGCCCCTCGAGGCGCGCCCGCGCGCCTTTCCCGACGAGGCCTTTGGCCCGCACGAACTCGAGCGGCCAGCCGGCGCGCGGGACGAGGTCCGTCTCGAGGCCGCGCCGGGTCCCGACGAGCAGGATCGGCGCGTCGGGCCGCCGGCGCCGGATCTCGCCCGCGAGCGCGAGGGCGGGGAACACGTGCCCGCCCGTCCCGCCGCCCGCGATCACGAAGCCGCCCGTGGCCGGAGAGGGAGCGGCGCCCGTCATGACGCGTGCTGCGAGAGGTTGAGGAGGATCCCGACCGCGAGGAGATCGGCCCAGAGGGCCGACCCGCCGTACGAGAGGAACGGCAGCGGGATCCCCTTCGTGGGGACGAGCGAGAGGACGACGGAGATGTTGACGAGGGCCTGGGCGACGATCATGACGGAGAGCCCGATCCCGAGGAGGCGGCCGAAGGCGTCGGGCGCGTTGACGGCGGCCCGGATCCCGCGCGCGAAGACGAAGCCGAAGAGCGCGAGGATCGCGACGCAGCCGAGCAGGCCGAGCTCCTCGCCGACGATCGCGTAGATGAAGTCCGTGTAGGGGTACGGGAGGAAGAAGAGCTTCTGCTTGCCGTGGCCGAGGCCGAGGCCCGTGACGCCGCCCGTCCCGACCGCGATGAGCGACTGGATGGCGTGAAAGCCCTTCCCGAGCGGGTCGGCCTCGGGATGGAGGAACGAGACGATCCGGTCGCGCCGGTACGGCGCCGACCAGACCCATGCCGACAACGTCGGCACGAGCAGCAGCGCCGACGCGAGGAACCAACGGACGGGGAGCCCCGCGAAGAAGAGCATCGCGGCCGCGATCACGAAGTACGTGCCCGCGGTCCCGAAGTCGGGCTCGAGGAGGACGAGGCCGGCGGGAACCGCGACGAGGCCGAGCACGGGGAGAACGGTGCGCGCGGGGACGTCCATCTCGCCCTCGCGGCGCGAGAGGAGGGCCGCGAGGGCGATGACGAGCGCGACCTTCGCGAACTCGGAGGGCTGGACGGACATGAAGCCGAGGGCGAGCCAGCGGCGCGCGCCGTTCACGGGCGTCCGGAAGAGAACGCCGACGAGCGCGGCGGAGACGACGACGAGGAGTCCCGCGACGAGCCGGGGATCGTCGAGACGGCGGTAGTCGATCGTCATCGCGGCGAACGCGAGGAGCCCGCCGATCGCGACGGCGAGGGCCTGCTTCAGGACGAAGAAGTACGCGCCGGCCGGAGCCGACGGCCGCGGGAGCGTGACCTGGATCGCCGAGGCGCTGTAGATCATGAGGAGTCCCGTCCCGACGAGCAGGACGACCGAGCCGAAGAGGAGGCGGTCGGACGCCAGCTTCTTGGCCATCTACCGCTCCTTCGCCGCGGACTCGGGCAGCGCGCGCACGAGCTGCTCGAACGTCTCGCCGCGGTGCTCGAAATTCCGGAACTGGTCGAAGGAGGCGCACGCCGGCGACAGGAGCACGGCGTCGCCCGCCGTGGCGCGGCGCGCGGCCTCCTCGACGGCCTTTTCGAGCGTCCCCGCCGGGACGATCTCGACGCCGGGGACGGCGGCGAGGGCCTTCCCGATCGCGGGCCCGGCCCTGCCGATCGTGAGGACCGTCCGCGCCTTCTTCCCGACGAGCGCCGAAAGGCGGGAGAAGTCGTCGCCCTTGTCCTTGCCGCCGAGGACGAGGTGCACGCGCGCGTCCGCGAATCCCTCGAGGCTCTTGAGGGCCGCGTCCACGTTCGTCCCCTTCGAGTCGTTCCACCACGTGACGCCCCCGAGGGTGCGGACGAGGACCGTGCGGTGCGGGAGGCCCCGGAAGGCGCGGAACGCCTCGCCCGCCGCTTCCGGCGTCACGCCGAGGGGAAGCGTCGCCGCGAGGGCCGCCAGCGCGTTCTCGACGTTGTGCGCGCCGGGCAGGGCGAGGTCCGAGCGCCTCGCGATCACGCGCGGGCCCTTGCCGTTCACGTCCGCGACGAAGTGGTCGTCCTTGAGCCACGCGCCGAGCAGGGGCTGGGACGCTCGGGAGAACTCGAAGCGCCGGGCGCGCGGACGGATCCGCGCGACGAGCGGGTCGTCCGCGTTCAGGACGGCGACCTGCGCCTCGCGCTGGTTCTCGAAGATCCGGGCCTTCGCGGCGCCGTAGTCGTCCATCGATCGGTAGCGGTCGAGGTGGTCCGGCGTCAGGTTGAGGTGTACGGCGACGTCGGGGGCGAAGCGTCGGATGCCCTCGAGCTGGAACGACGAGAGCTCCACGATCCACGTCTTCGGCGCCGAGCCGTTCCCGTTCGCGCCCGCCTTCGTCGCGAACGAGATCCACGGCGTCCCGTAGTTTCCACAGGCGACCGCGACGTGGCCGGCCGCCTTGAGGAGCGCCGCGCAGAGGCCCGTCGTCGTGGACTTCCCGTTCGTGCCCGTGATTCCGACGACGACTCCCGGGAGAAGGCGCGACGCGAGCTCGATCTCGGAGACGACGGGAAGCGCCCGCGCGCGCGCCGCGTCGAAGATCGGGAGCGTCAGGGGGATGCCGGGCGAGACGACGACGAGGTCGACGCCGTCGAGCAGCGACGGCGGGTGGCCGCCGAGCTCCCAGGTGACGCCCGGCGCCGCCGGGAGGTCGCCGAGCTCGGCCGCGCCCTTCGCGTCCGTCCCGACGACGGCGACGCCGCGCTCGGCGAGGGCCGTGACGGCGGCCTTGCCGGAGCGCGCGAGGCCGAAGACCGCCGCGGCGCGGATCCCGGGCAGGTCGGGGCCGACGTCGAGCGTCATCGAAGCTTCAGCGATCCGAGCGCGATGAGCGCGAAGAGGATCGCGACGATCCAGAAGCGGATGATGACCTTCGACTCCGCCCAGCCGAGGAGCTCGAAGTGGTGGTGGATCGGCGCCATCCGGAAGATGCGCCGGCCCGTCAGCTTGAAGGACCCGACCTGGAGGATCACCGAGACGGCCTCGACGACGAAGAGGCCGCCCACGAGGACGAGGAGGATCTCCTGCTTGATGAGAACGGCGACGGTCCCGAGCGCGGCGCCGAGGGCGAGGGAGCCCGTGTCGCCCATGAAGACCTCCGCCGGGTGCGCGTTGAACCAGAGGAAGCCCAAGGACGCGCCGACGATCGCCGCGCAGAAGACGGCGAGCTCGCCCGTCCCCGGGACGTGCGGGACGAGGAGGTAGTTCGCCGCCTTCGCGTTGCCGGCGATGTACGCGAGGATCGCGAACGTCCCCGACGCGACGAGCGTCGCGCCGATCGCGAGCCCGTCGAGGCCGTCCGTGAGGTTCACGGCGTTCGAGGAGCCGACGACGACGACGGCCGCGAAAAGGACGTAGAAAGCGCCGAGGTCCGGGTGGACGTTCTTGAGGAACGGGAACGCGATCTGCGTCGCGTCGAGGCGGCCCTCGAAGATCTTCACGGACGCCCAGCCGACTGCGAGGCCGATCGCCGTCTGCAGGACGAGCTTCTGGCGTCCCGAGAACCCGCGGTTGTGCCGCCGCGAGACCTTCCGCCAGTCGTCGCCGAGGCCGATCGTCATCGCGAGGAGCGTCGCGCCGAGCGCGACCCAGACGTAGCGGTTCTCGAGGTCCGCGAAGAGGAGGGTCGGGAGCGCGATCGCGAGGTTGATCAGGACGCCGCCCATCGTCGGCGTGCCGGCCTTCGCCAGGTGACCCTTCGGCCCCTCCTCGCGGATGGCCTGCCCGATCTGGCGCTCGCGCAGCCAGCGGATGAGGCCGGGGCCGAGGAAGACCGCGAGGAGGAGCGCCATGAGCGCCGCGTTCGCCGCGCGGAACGTGATGTACCGGAAGACCCCGAGGACGGGGACCTTCCCGAAGAAGGGGTGGAGGAGCCACGGGATCATCGGGGCGCCTCCCCCGCGAGCAGCGCGCGCAGGACGGCGCGGTCGTCGAACGGGTGCGCGACGCCCGCGATCACCTGCTCGGTCTCGTGGCCCTTGCCGGCGACGAGGACGACGTCGCCCGGGCGCGCGCGCCGGAGCGCCTCGGCGATCGCGGCGCGGCGGTCGACGAGATACGTCGCGCTCCTTCCGGTCGGGGCGATGCCGGCCTCGACGTCCGCGAGAATCGCGTCCGGCCTCTCGGAGCGCGGGTTGTCGGACGTGACGACGACGTCGTCGGCGAGCTGCGCGGCGATCCGGCCCATGACGGGGCGCTTGCCCTGGTCGCGGTCCCCGCCGCAGCCGAAGACGACGAGCACGCGTCCGCCGCCCGCCCGCGCGAGCGGGCGCACCGTCCGGAGGACGCCTTCGAGGGCGGCCGGCTTGTGCGCGTAATCGACGAGGACCGTGAGTCCGCGGTCGTTCTCGATGCGCTCGAGCCGGCCCGGTACGACCGCGACGGACGCGAGCGCGGGGGCGATTTCGGCGGGCGAGTACCCGAGCGCGACGCCCGCCGCCGCCGCCGCGAGGAGGTTCTCCGCGTTCGGGCGGCCGAGGAGGGGGGAATCGATGCGGAACAGGACTTCAGGGTCGCTCGTTCCTTCACGCTTCAGCGGGGCTCGTGTTTCGGCGTTGTTTCCTTCGAACGCGAACGGGGCGCGCGCCTCGACGTCGAGGCGGATTCCCGCGAGTTCGAGCGTCGCGCGCCCGACGACCGTTGCGAAGAGACTGGTTTCCCCTGCCGCCGCGGCGGCCAGAGCGACCGCACCGGCAAGGGCCGCCGGCCGCGTCTGCTCCGCCCGCTCGTCACCTTCCAGGAGAAATCCGACGGTTCTCCTTGCGTCCAGCCGACTCGCGAGCTTCCGGCCGTACGGATCGCCGAGGTTCACGACCGCCTTTCCCTCCGGCTTGAGGATCCGGAAGAGGCGCGCCTTCGCCTCGAAGTACTCGTCGAGGCTGCCGTGGAAGTCGAGGTGCTCGTGCGAGAGATTCAGGAAGAGCGCGACGTCGAACGCGCAGCCCGCGAGCCGCTCGAGCGCGAGCGCGTGCGAGGAGCACTCGAGCGTCGCGGCCGTGCCTCCGTCCGCGACGAGCGCGCCGAGCATCGGCTGGAGCTCCGTCGCCTCGGGCGTCGTGTGCGGCGAGGGAACCGCCGCCCCGTCGCCGCCCGCGCCCCGGTAGACGATCGTTCCGAAGAGGCCGCGCTTTTCGTGTCGCGCGCCGAGGAGGCGGTCCACGAGATACGCCGTCGTCGTCTTGCCGCTCGTCCCCGTGACGCCCGCCATCACGAGCCGGGACGCGGGGCGACCCGCGAGGAGGGCCGCCATGAGGCCGGCGTCCCGGCGCGGGTTCGCGACGACGAGATACGGCACGGCCAGGCTCTCCGGGGCCGGCGGGAGACCCAGCGCGGCGACGGCGCCGCGCGCGACGGCGTCGGCGACGAAGCGCCGCCCGTCGGACCGCGCGCCGGGGAACGCCGCGAAGAGCGCGCCCTCGCGCGCCGCGCGCGAGTCGTGCGTGATCGTCGAGACGTCGGGATCGCCCGCCGCGCCGGCGCGGACGTGCGACAGGTCGGCGGCGAGGGCGGACAGCCTCACGGGAGCCCCGCCCCGCCGCGGGAGGGCTCGCCGCGCGTCGACGAGAGAACGAGGGCGCAGATCGTGCCGCGCGGGGCGCTCGAGCCGGCCGGCGGCTCCTGCGAGACCACGAAGCCGGTGCCCTGGAGCCGCGCCGCGATTCCGCGCGTCGCGAGGAGGCGCACGGCGTCGCGGGCGCTCCGCCCGGCGAGGTCCGGAAGCGCGTTCTCGTCGGCGTCGGGCGCGTCGCGGTTCGAGGCCGGCACGATCCCCGCGGCCGAGAGCCCGGCGCCGGCGGACGCGGCGGCCGCCCCGGCGGAGAGGTCCGCCGTGAGAACCGGCGCGCGCCCGCCCTCCGGCCGGAGCGGCGGCTCGCGCAGGATGCGCATGACCTCGGCGCCGATGCTCGAGAAGACCGGGGCCGCGACGTCGCCGCCGTACGTTCTTCCGCGCGGCTCGTCCACGACGACGGCGATGACGGCGCGGGGCTGTTCGGCCGGCACGAAGCCGATGAACGACGCGACGTACTTCTCCTTCGAGTAGCCGCCGCCGGGCACGGCCTTCTGTGCCGTGCCCGTCTTGCCGGCGGCGGTGTAGCCCGGAATCGCGGCTTCCTTTCCCGTTCCCATCTCGACGACCCTCGCGAGGAGGCGTCGCATCTGCCGTGCCGTTCCCTCGGACAGGACGCGCTTCGGTTCGGGCACCGGCATGCTCCGGAACTCCGCAGACCCGCTCCGTTTCATGCCTTCGACGAGATGGACCGACGGCAGGAGCCCGCCGTTCGCGATCGCCGCGTAGGCGCGGGCCATCTGGAGGACGGTGACGCCGATCTCCTGCCCGAAGGCCATCGTCGGGAGCGAGAGCGCGCTCCACTGGCTCGTGTCCTTGAGGATGCCCGCCGTCTCGCCCTCGAGCTCGACGCCCGTCTTCTGCCCGAAGCCGAAGCTCCGCATCGCCTTGTAGAACGTCCCGCGTCCGAGCCCGAGCGCGACGTGGGCGATCCCGATGTTCGAGGAATGCGCGAGGATGTCGCCGATCGTGAGCGCGCTCCAGGCCTTGCCGCCGTGCTCGTGGATCGTCGTCGAGCCGATCGTGAGCGTCCCGCCGCCGCAGTCGATCGGATCCTCGAGGCCGATCATGCCGTCGTCGAGGGCCGTTCCGGCCGCGACGATCTTGAAGGTGGAGCCGGGCTCGTAGGCGTCCGTCAGCGGCCGGCACCGGCGCGCGTCGGCATCCGCGTCCGCGAAGTGGTTCGGGTCGAACGGCGGCCAGGACGCGAGCGCGAGAACCGCGCCGGTCGCGGGCTCGAGCACGATCGCCGACGCGCCCTTCGGGCGAGCCTCGGCCGCGACCCGGGCGAGCTCGCGCTCGGCCGCGTGCTGGATCGCGGCGCGCAGCGTCAGCCGCAGCGACGCGCCCTCGATCCCCTCCGAGGGCGCCTCGCCTCCCTCGCGCGAGCGCATCGCGTAGGGGCGCTGCGCCGCGTCCTTGAGGAGCGTCACGAGCGCCTGCCTGCCGCGCACGTCGGAGTCGTACCGGTACTCGAGGCCGCCGAGCCCCTGGTTGTCCGTCCCGACGTAGCCGAGAACCGCGGCCGCGAGGGGGCCTTCCGGGTAGCGGCGCGTCGACTCGGCGACGAGCTGCACCCCCGGGATCCGGCGCGCCGCGGCGAGCGTGCGGACGCGGAGCGCGACGGCGTCCGGCACGCGCCGCGCGAGCCACACGAACTCCCGGTCCGTGCTCGCGAGCTTCTTCTGGAGGTCGCGCGACGGGACCTTCAGGAGCGGCGCGAGGAGCGCGGCCTCGGCGGCGGCATCCTCGACGTCGGACGGGATCGCGAACGCCGACTCGGCACGGGCGTTGACGGCGAGCGGCCTGCCGTCCGAGTCCTCGATCGTCCCCCGGCGCGGCGCGAGCTCGACGGTGCGTTCCTGCTGCATGCGCGCCCGCCGCACGAACTCCTCCTTGCGGAGGACCTGCAGGTCGACGAGCCGGGCGAAGAGTCCGAGGATCCACAGCCCGGCGAGGCCGAGGAGGACGTAGGCCCGGCGGGAGGGATCGGGGCGGCCGGGCGTGTTCAGGGCGCCTCCCGGCGCGCGGCGGGCGGCCGCGCGGGCGGAGGCGCCGGTTGGAGCGCCGCGTCCTTCACGAGCACGACCTGGTCGAGCGTCGGGGGCACGAGTCCGAGCGTCCGCCGGGAGAGGTCCTCGACCCGCGAGAGCGCGGCGGCCTGGGCGCGGTCCATCTCGAGCCTGCGCTTCGTCTCGATCAGGACGTCGCGCTGCTTCGCGAGCGACGCGATCTGGTACCCCAGCTCCACGGTCTTGACGCTCGCCCAGATCGAGACGAACAGGACGACGACGGGAGGGACGGCCGCGACGGCGAGCGCGAAGAGCTCGCGCGACCGGCGCCGGTCGCGCTCCCTCACCAGGTAGACGTTCTCGACGGGACGGCGGACCGCGTAGGCCATGGACGTTACCGCGGCGGCGTGAGAGGGCCGGAATCCTCCGCGACGCGCTCGAGGACCCGGAGGCGCGCCGAGCGGGCGCGCGGGTTCTCGCCGAGCTCGGCGAGGGAGGGGCGCACGGGTCTCTTCGTAACGAGCGCCATGACGCGGCGCCGGGAACAGACGCAGACCGGGAACGACGGCGGGCACGTGCAGCCGGCCGTGTGGCGCTGCATGACGCGTTTGACGATGCGGTCCTCGAGCGAGTGGTAGGCGAGAACCGAGAGGCGCGAGCCGAGCGAGAGACGCTCGATCGCGTCGTCGAGGAAGCGCTCGAGCTCGACGAGCTCCCGGTTCGTCGCGATGCGCAGCGCCTGGAAGACGCGCGTCGCGGGATCCTTGTGCTTCTCGCGCCGGGGCCCGAGCGCTCGGTGCACGAGCCGCCTCATCTCTCCGGTCGTCCGGATGGGAGCCACCTCGCGAGCCTCAACGATCCGTCGCGCGATCGGTCCGGCCATGCGCTCTTCCCCCCATTCGCGGAAGATCCGCGTCAGTTCTTCCCGGGAAGCGGCCGCGACGAGGTCCGCGGCCGTCGGGCCCTCCGGCCCCATCCGCATGTCGAGCGGCCCGTCCTTCATGAACGAGAACCCCCGCTCGGCACGGTCGAGCTGCAGCGAGGAGACGCCGAGGTCGGCGAGGACGCCCGCGACGCGGTCGATCCCGAGGGCGTCGAGGTGCGCCGCGATGTCCTCGTGCCGGCCTTCGACCGTGACGAGACGGTCCGAGAAGCGCTCGAGGCGCTCGCGCGCGAGGGCCAGCGCCTCCCGGTCGCGGTCGATTCCGACGATGCGGACGAGGGGAGACGCCTCGAGCAGGGCTTCCGCGTGGCCGCCGAGGCCGAGCGTCGCGTCGACGATGACGCCGCCGCGCTCGGGACGCAGCGACGCGACCACCTCGCGGAGGAGAACGGGAACGTGGCCCGTGCTCTGTCCATCCATGGCGGACCGTCAGACGAGATGGCGTGAGAGTTCGTCGTAGTCCTCATCCGTGATCGTGGCGGTCTTGAGCGTCTTGAGGTGACGGGCGCGGTCGACGAGGCGCAGGTGGTCCGTCTGTCCGAGGACGAGGGCGTCGCCGGCGAGACCCGACACCTCGCGCAGGAGCGACGGCACGAGGAGGCGTCCCTGCGCGTCCATGCGCACCGTCTGACCGAACGTGTTGAAGCGCTCCTGGAACTTCGCCTTCGCCCGGTGGATCGCGGGCATCGCCGCGAGCTTCTCCTCGAGAGCGTTCCAGACGGGCATCGGGAAGATGAGCACGTCGGCGCCCGAGATCGAGGTCAGGAAGAACTCCGGGCCGAACGTCTCCTCGACGGGCTCGCGAAACACGGCCGGGACCTTGAACCGGCCCTTCTCGTCCACGGTCGTCTCGGCGCTGCCCCGGAGCCGGTCCATAATCCCCCTGGAGAAAAGCGGAGACGCAGACGGCGCCAGCCCCCGGGGACCCTCGCCGACCACTCTTGACCACTTTTTTCCACCACGAGTATCCGGCCGTCCCGGGACGGGGTCAAGAGAAAATCCTCTGGAAGGAGGGACTTGCGGCGGACGCCCGCGTCCCAGGTGCTACCCTCCCGACCGGTGACGACGCCGGCTCCCCCGGACAACGGCACGCGCTCCGTCTACGTCGCGGAGCCCCGTTCTCTCAGCGTCCTTCTCGGCCGGCTCGACGCCGATCCCGGGGCGCCGGTCGCGCTCGACACGGAAGCCGACTCCTTCCACCACTACTTCGAGAAGGTCTGTCTCGTGCAGGTCGGCCTCGGCGCCGACGCGTTCCTCGCGGACCCGCTCGCCGGGCTCGACCTCGCGCCGCTCCTCGCGCGGCTCGCCGCCCGGCCGCTCCTCATGCACGGGGCCGACTACGACCTCAGGCTCCTCTTCCGGGGTCACGGCTTCCGCGCCACGTCCCTCTTCGACACGATGCTCGCCGCGCAGCTCGTCGGCGAGAAGGAGATCGGGCTCGCGGCCCTCCTCGCCGCGCGCGTCGGGGTCGCGCTCGACAAGGCGCACCAGCGCGCCGACTGGAGCGAGCGGCCGCTGTCGCCCTCGATGGCCGCGTACGCGGCGGCCGACGTCGTCCACCTTCCCGCGCTCGTCTCGTCCCTGAGGGAGGACCTCGAGGCGAAGGGTCGGCTCGCGTGGCATGCCGAGGAGTGCGCGCGCCTCGCGGCGGCGGCCTTCCCTCTCGAGCGCGCCCGCGATCCCGAGAACGACTGGCGGATCAAGGGCTCCAACCGTCTGACCGACCGGGAGCGCGCGTTCCTGCGCGCGCTCCGGGAGGCTCGCGAGGCGCGGGCCCGCGCGCTCGACCGCCCGCCTTTCCGGGTCCTCACGAACGAGAGGCTCCTCGCCGCGGCGCCGCTCGCCGCCCGCGGCGAGCGTGACCTCGCGAAGCTCTTCCCGTCGCCGCGGCCGCTCCCCGAGGCCTTCGCGCGCGCCCTGAAGGACGCCCTCGAGGCCGCCGCGGCGAGCTCCCCCGCGGACTGGCCGAAGGCCCGCCGCGGCGAGCGCGTCGAGGCGGACCCGGCCCTCGAGCGCGAGGTCGAGAGGCTCAAGAAGGCGCGCGACGAGAGGGCGACGACCCTGGGCCTCGATCCCGGCGTCCTCGCGTCGAAGGCCTCGCTCACCGCGGCCGCGCGCGTCAAGCGCGCGCATGGGACGCTGACGGCGGGCCTTCTCGTCGACGAGGCCGGCCTCTCGCGCTGGCGGGCCGAGCTCCTGGCGGGCTGACGCGCCGGCACGGACAGCGGCGCGTCCCGTGATCCGCGGGTCTTCGAGGAGGAGCGCGCCGGCCCCGGGGCCCCGGCCTCAGAACCTCAGGATGAGGCCGCCGTAGGCGTCCCCCTGATTCAGGTAGTTCGTCCCGTACCAGGTGTAGCAGCCGTACACGGGGTCGCACGTCGAGCCGCCGCTGGAGGACGAGTTGATGTACACGGGCATCCAGCGCGCGCCGGCGCGAAGGCCGAAGTGGTCGGCGAAGTAGTACTTGATGCCGCCTCCGATGCTTCCCGAGAAGCGGGTGATCGAGTTGAACTCGGGCGAGGGGGTGAGGAGCGTGACGCCGAGGAGGACGTCGAAGTAGAGGCGCGCCTTGTTGCTCGAATCGCCCGACATCCACATCCCGCCGACCTGGAACGTGTCGATGTTCAGGTGCGAGAGCTTGTCGTTGTAGCCGATCGTGCCGGCCGTGAACTTCGCCGTGAGGCTCGTGTCCTGGTGGCTCCAGAGCACCTCGAGGGAGCCCCAGGGCGTGACGACGTACTCGGCCGTGAGACCCCAGCTCAGGGTGTTCGGGGTCCCGATCTTCTCGAAGTACGAGGTCACGGACTCCGACGTCGTGCCGCCCCAGCGCCACCCGGCCGTCGGCGTGATCTCGAAGAGCGGATCACGGGACGCCTTCGTCACCGGCCCGGTGCCGATGCCGGCGACGCCGGCGACCTGGTCGATGGCGCTCGGTCCCGCGGCGAGCGAGACCCCGGGCGGCGCCGGCGGCGGCGTGTAGTACGCCTTGGCTTCGGGGTTCACGCGGATGACGGCCTCGCGCTTGAGCTTCTCGAGGTACTCGGCGAGCTTCTTCTGGAACTGGGTGTCCTGCTCGCGCTTGAGGAGGTCGGCCTTCACGTCCGCGAAGGGCTTGTAGGAAACCGGGATCTTCTCGAGGACCTTCACGATGTGCCAGCCGAACTTCGTCTCGATCGGGTCGGTCACGGCGCCCACGGGCAGGGAGAAGACGGCCTTGTCGATGTCGGCCGTGAGCTCGCCCTTCGCGACGACTCCGAGGTCGCCGCCCCGGCTCTTCGTGCCGCCGTCCGAGAAATCGCGGACGACCGTCTCGAACTTCGCGCCGCCCTTCAGGAGGTCCGAGGCCTCCTTCGCCCGGCGCGCGGCACCGAGGGGATCGTCGCCCTTCGAGACGAGGATCTCGGCGAGGTGGGCCTTCTCGGGAATCCGCCACGTCTCTTTCTCGCGCTCGTAGATCGCGCGGAGCGCCTCGTCCGAGAGGTCGACCTTCGCCTGGACCTCGCGCCCGACGACGCGCTGGAGGGTCTGCGAGTGACGGAGCTGCTCGCGGAGCCGCTCGAGCGTGAGGCCCGAGGCCGCGAGCCCCTTCTCGAACTCTTCCTCGGTCTTGACGTTGTTCTGCTCGCGGAGCCGCTTGATCTGGTCCTCGATCTCCTGGTCCGTCGTGATGAGGTCGAGCTCGCGGGCGCGATCCTCGAGGAGCGCCTCGTTGACGAGCTCCTCCATGACGCTCTTCTTGAGGTCCTCGAGAGCCGCGGCGTTCGGGGGCGCGCCGTTCTCCTTGATGTTCTGCTCGAGACGCGCGTCGAACTGGCTCTGCGTGATGATCCGCGAGTTCACGTGGATCAGGATCCGGTTCACGATCTCGCTCGCCGCGAGGGGCCGCGCCGCCGAGAGCGCGGCCGCCGCAAGGGCCGCCGCGGCGAGCGGACGAAAAAAGGGCCGAAATGTCGTCACGGCCGGGGAGTCTAGCGAAATCCGGGCCGCTCCCGTCAGGGAGGCGTCGCCTTCGGGTTCGTCCCGACGTAGGGGAAGGGCAGGTGGTCCTCGAGGACGGCGACCGGGAAGGCGCTTCGGGCCTCGGCGATCGCGTCCTCGACCGCCTTCGCGCTGCGCTCCTCGGCGAGCGAGATGCGCAGCCCGGGCCGGGCCTCCTCGAACGGGATGTCGCGGGCGTCGAGGCGCTCTTCGACCCGGAAGACGTGGAAGCCGTGGGGCGCCGCGAGGACGCCGCTCGTCCCGCCGGCCGGGAGCGCCCAGATCGCCTTCTCGAACTCGCGCGGCAGGTCCGTCTGCGCGAGAAGGCCGAGCTCACCTCCGGAGGCCGCGTTCGGCGCGGCGCTCGACGCGCGCGACACCTCGATCCACGGCGTGCCCTCCCGGAGTTTCCTGAGCGCGGCGTCGGCCGCTTCGCGCGCCGGGAAGAGGAGCTGCGCGACGCGCACGAGGGCGGGACGCCGGTACCGCTCCGGATGCGCGTCGTACTCCTTCCTCAGGTCAGCGTCCGAGAGCGTCTCGAGCCCCGCGCGGCGCGCGAGGTAGGCCCGGCGCCGCTCCGCCGGGGTCGCGCCGGCCACGGCGGGCCGCGCGGAGGCGACGGCGCGCTCGAGGAGGACCTCGTCGAGGTACTGGTCGAGGAGGCTCGAGAGGACGCGCGGCGAGACGTTCCGGGGATCGTCGCCGGCCGCGTTGCGCGCGGTCTTGAAGAACTCGTCGAGCGTCACGTGCCGGTCGCCCACGGTCGCGACGACCGAGGGCCCCGGCGCGCCCGGACGGGACGCTCGCGTGCACGCCGGCGCGGCGAGAAGGAGCGCCAGCGCGGCGGCGCGGCCCGGCCTCACGTCGCCTCCCGCGCGAGAGAGCGCAGCACGTCGCGGGTCCGCGCCGCGAGGCCGTCCGGGGCCGTCCCGGCGAACGCCCGGGGCACGCGGAACGCGTCGGGACCGGAGGCGAAGAGCTCGCCGAGCCGGAGACGGGCGAGGACTTTCTCGGGATCGAGGGCGTGGTCCCTCTCGAGCGTCGCCGCGAGCTCGTCGCCGCGCCGCTTGAGGGATCTCACGCCGAGGGTCCGCGCGAGGAGGCGCAGGCGCGCGACCTCGAGAAGCCGCTGGAAAGCGGCCGGCGCCGCGCCGTACCGGTCCTCCGCCGCGGCCGCCTCGCGTCTCAGGGTCTCCTCGTCGGGCGCTCCGGCGACCCTCTTGTAGAGGGCCATCCGGAGGCTTTCCTCGGGGATCCACGACGCGTCGAGCGCGAGCGGGACGCCGATCTGGAGCGTGACGTCGCGCGTCTCTCTCGCCGGCTCGCCCTTCATCTCGGCCATCGCCTCCTCGAGGAGGTCCACGTAGGTCTCGAAGCCGACCGACTCGATGTGCCCCGACTGCTCGCCGCCGAGAACGTTGCCGGCCCCGCGGATCTCGAGGTCCTTGGCGGCGATCCGGAAGCCCGCGCCGAGGTCCGAGAACTCCTGGATCGCGCGGAGGCGGCGGCGCGCGTCGTCCGAGAGCGGGAGCGCGGGCGGCACGAGGAGCCAGCAGCTCGCGGCCTTGTCGCTCCGGCCGACGCGTCCGCGCAGCTGGTAGAGCTGGGAGAGCCCGTAGAGGTCCGCGCGGTCGATGAGCATCGTGTTCGCCGAGGGGATGTCCAGCCCATTCTCGACGATCGTCGTCGCGAGGAGAAGGTCGGCGGCGCGCGTCACGAACGAGCGCATCGCGCGCTCGAGCTCTCCCTCCGACATCTGGCCGTGGGCCGTGACGACCTTCACGTCCGGGACGAGCGAGGCGAGCTTCTCGCGCCAGAGGCCGAGGGACTCGATCCGGTTGTGGACGACGTAGACCTGCCCGCCCCGGTCCACCTCGGCGCGAATCGCCTCGCGCACGACGGCGTCGTCCGTCGCGACGACGTGCGTGTCGATCGCGAGGCGGTCCTTGGGAGGCGTCTCGATCACGGAGAGGTCGCGGATCCCCGCGAGGGAGAGGTGGAGCGATCGGGGGATCGGCGTCGCGGACATCGCGAGGACGTCGACGGAGGCGCGCCACTCCTTGATCCGCTCCTTCTGCGCGACGCCGAAGCGCTGCTCCTCGTCGACGACGAGGAGGCCGAGGTCCCGGAACCTCACGTCCTTCGAGAGGATCCGGTGCGTTCCGACCACGACGTCGAGCGTCCCCTCGGCGAGGCGGCGCAGGACCTCCTGCTGCTCGTCCTTCGTCCGGAAGCGCGAGAGGAGGTCGAGCGAGACCGGGAACGCCGCGAAGCGGCGCCGGAGCGTCCGGAAGTGCTGGTCCGCGAGGATCGTCGTCGGGGCGAGGAAGGCGGCCTGCTTGCCGTCGAGGACGCACTTGAAGACCGCGCGCATCGCGACCTCGGTCTTCCCGTAGCCGACGTCGCCGCAGAGGAGACGGTCCATGGGCTTCTCCGACTCCATGTCCCGCTTGACGTCGCGGATCGCCGCGGCCTGGTCCGGCGTCTCGACGTACTCGAACGCGTCCTCGAACTCCTTCTGCCAGGGCGAGTCCTTCGAGAACGCGTGCCCCGGCGCCGCGGCCCGGCGCGCGTAGAGCTTCAGGAGCTGGTCCGCGATGTCCTTGACCGCCTTCCGGACCGAGGACTTCCTCCTCTCCCAGCCCGTTCCGCCGAGCCGGTCGAGCGGCGGCGACGGGCCGTCGCCGGCGGACGCGTACTTCTGGATGAGGTCGAGCCGCTCGACGGGAACGAGGAGCTTCGCGTCGCCCGCGTAGCGGAGGTCGACCATCTCGCGCGGGACGCCCGCGTCGTCGATGCGGGCGAGGCCGGCGAAGCGCCCGAGACCGTAGTCGCGATGGACGACGACGTCTCCGACCCTGAGGTCCCGGAGATCCGAGAGGAACGCCTCCGACGCGGACTTTCGCCGCGCGGCGGCCGTGCGCGGCTCGCCGAAGAGATCGGTCGCCGTGAGAAGGAGGAGGCTCGCGGCCCGGAAGAGGAACCCCGTGCGCGGACCGCCGGACACGACGCGGCACGCGCCGGGCGCGAGCGGGGACGTGGCGTCCGCGTCCCCTCCCTGGTGGTCGACCTCGTACTCGGCGAGGAGGCGCTCGACGTGCTCGCGCTCGCCCTTCGTCGCGGCGGACAGGGCGACGGCGAGGCCGCCCTTCCGCATTCGCGAAATCTCCTTCGCCGCGTCCGGAAGGCGGTCCTCGAAGGACACGACGGACTCCGCCCCGAGGGCGACCGTCTCGCCCGACGGGACCGCGGGCGCGAGCTCGAGGAGGAGACGATGCGCGACCTCGTCGGAGAGCCGGTCCGCGTCGCCCGCGAGACGTGCGGGATCGGGCGCGATGCGGCCGGCGGCGCGCGCCTTGCCGTAGTCGAGCGCGAGAACGTCCGCCGCCCGTTGGAGCTCCTCGCCGACGGCGTCGGCGTCGTCGGCTGCGATCACGAAGGAGCCGGCGTGGTCGAGGACGTGCGCGGCGTCGCCGCCGTCGAGGAGGGGGAGGATCTCCTCGAGACCGTCGTTCTTCCGCGCCAGGGAGAGGTCGCGCGGGACGGGAGGGTCGTCGCCCGCCGTGCGGCAGGCCGCGAGGACGCGCCGGGCGGCCTCGCGTGTCTCCCTCGTGTCCGGAGTGAGCGCCATCGGCGGGAGCGCGACCACGGAGAGGGCGCCCGTCGAGCGCTGCGTGTCCGGGTCGAAGGAGCGCAGCGAAGCGACGGCGTTCAGGTCGAACTCGATTCGCACGGGCTCGTCGCGGTGCGGCGGGAAGACGTCGACGAGCCCGCCGCGCACGGCGACGTCGCCCGTCTCCGTGACGAGGTCGACGCGCGCGTAGCCCTCGAAAAGGAGGCCCTCGACGAGGTGCGCGGGCGAGGTGTCGTCGCCCGCGGCGACGCGGCGCGTGCGCCGCGCGAACGCGGCGGGCGACGGCAGCGCGCGCAAGAGGGCCCGCGCCGGGACGACGAGGACGGACACCTCTCGAGCGGCGAGACGCTGGAGCGCGCCGAACTCGTCGCGGCGCACCTTCAGCGAGGGCGCGATCCCCTGGTACGGGGAGAGGGCGGGCGCCGGGAACGACGCGACACGCTCGGGGCCCAGGACCGCGGACGCATCCCGGGCGAAGGCGGACGCGTCCCTCTCGTGCGCGAAGACGACCGCCCACCGGAGGCCGAGGGGTCCCCCCACCGCCTCGAGGAGGTAGGGCAGGAGGCCCGGAGGCGCCCCCGTGAGAGACACCGCCCCCGCCGACGTCCCGAGGACCCCCGCCTCGATCCGCCCGGCGAGACGCATCACCGCGGGTGCGGCGGCGACCGTCCGGATGAGCGGATCCCCCCGCCCCGGCACGGGCCGGATTATGACGTGCCGTCCGGAACGCGTCTGCGTTCGCCTTGCAAGCCATTGCGACTCAGGCTCTTCGACCGCTCCGCGCCGCGCGCTAGTCACTCTGCTTCATTGACCCCTCCCGCCGCGCAGGGCACCGTGCGCGCGGAGGCTCGTGTGACGATCGGCCGCAAGGGGCTCATTTCAGGCGCCTTATTCGCTCTCCTCTGGGCCGCGCCCCTTCCCGCCGATCAGAAGGAAGAGATCGAGAGCTGCCTCTCCTGTCACGGCGACAAGGACGCGTCGTTCAAGCTGCCCGACGGCTCCACGCAGTCGGTCTTCGTCGACCGGACCGTTTTCGAGAAGTCCGTTCACGGCTCGAAGGTCTCGTGCACGGGCTGCCACGCCGCCCAGGCGGAGATCCCGCATCCCGACGTGAAGGCCCGGACGAAAGAGGAGTTCGCGGGCTCGTTCCGCGATCTCTGCAAGTCGTGCCACTTCGAGAACTACACGAAGGCGCTCGACGGGGTCCACTTCGCGGTCATCCAGAAGGGCGGCTCCGCCCCGTTCTGCACGGACTGCCACGGGGCGCACGACGTCTCGCGGCCCGACGAGCCCCGCACGAAGGTCTCGGACACGTGCGGCAGCTGCCATTCCGACGTCGCCGACGTCTTCGCGAAGAGCGTGCACGGCGTCGCGCTCGCGAACGGGAACCCGGACGTCCCCGTCTGCGTCGATTGCCACCGGGCGCACGACATCGCCGACCCGAAGACGACGTCCTGGCGGCTGAAGACGGTGGACGCGTGCGCGAAGTGCCACACGAACAAGGCCGTGATGGCGAAGTACAACCTCTCGACGGACGTCGTGAAGACGTACCTGAACGACTTCCACGGGATGAGCGCGTCCCTCGCGAGCTCGGGCCGGACGCCGCGCGTCATCACGGCGCTCTGCATCGACTGCCACGGGACGCACGACATCACGAAGGTGAGCGCCGGCAACTCGCAGGTTCTCAAGGCGAACCTCCAGAAGACCTGCGCGAAGTGCCACCCGGGCGCCCCCCCGAACTTCACGGGCGCATGGCTCTCGCACTACCAGCCGAGCCCGACGCGCGCGCCGCTCGTCTGGGCGGTCGGCGTCTTCTACAAGATCTTCATCCCCTTCCTGATCGGCGGGCTCGTCCTGCAGATCCTCCTCCACCTCTGGCGCGTGATGGTGAACCGATGACGACGTACGCCGTCCGTTTCTCGAAGAGGCAGCGCCTCGAGCACCTCGTCGTCATGACGACGTTCGTGCTCCTCGCCCTGACGGGCTTCCCGCAGAAGTTCCACGAGGCCGGGGCGTCGCGCGTCCTCGTGCGGCTCTTCGGGGGGCTCGACGGCGCGCGTCTCGTTCACCGCGCCTCGGGCTTCCTCTTCGCGGCCCTCACGGTCTTCCACATCTCGGCCGCGGTCCTCGCGACCCTCCAGACCCGCATGAAGATGACGATGGTGCCGGACCGGCAGGACTTCAGGGACGCCGTCCAGCAGCTCCGGTACTACCTCGGCCTCTCGCCGGAGGAGGCCCGCTTCGACCGCTTCGACTACCGGCAGAAGTTCGAGTACTGGGGCCTCGTCCTCGGCGGCCTCGTCATGATCGCGACCGGGTTCATCCTCTACTTCCCGATGACCGTCGCCCGGTTTCTCCCCGGCGAGCTCATCCCGATGGCGAAGGTCGCGCACAGCAACGAGGGGCTCATGGCCTTCCTCGTCGTGATCACCTGGCACATCTACAACGCCCACCTCGCGCCCGGCATCTTCCCGTTCGACCCGGCCATCTTCACCGGGAAGATCAGCCTCGAGCGCCTCAGGCACGAGCACCGGCGCGAGTACGACCGCCTCTACGGCGAGACCGCTGAGCCCGCCGAGCCCGCCGCGCCCGAGAAGCCGGCTCCGGCGGATGGCTGACGCCGCGCCCGCCCGACCCGCCCGGACCTGGGACCGCCACGGCCTCCAGCGCCGCGCGATCCTCCTCGCCGTCGTCGGGATGCTCATCCCCGCCGCGATCCTCGCCGAGCTCGGGCGGCGCTCGCTCGCGGACGTCTCGCACCGCGTGGCGGAAGAGCGCGAGCTCCTCGCGCGGTCCGTGGCCGTCGCCGTCGAGATCACGGTCGCCGATCCCCGCTCGATCGACCCGTCGGCCCGCGAGGCGCGGGCCGGCCTCGTCCTCCGCGCGTACCGCGAGGACCGGAGCCTCGCCGTGGAGCTCCTCGATGGGGACGGCCGCGTCTTCGCGTCGAGTAACGCGATCCCCGAGGCAGCGGACGACGTCGCCGTGACCGCTCCGGTCGCCTCGACGCCCTGGAACGTCCGTGTTCGCCAGAGGCGGCGCGACGCCTTCGCCGAGGAGCTCGCCCTCGAACGATGGTTCGCGCTCCTGACGCCTCTCTTCGTCGTCGTCGCGGGCCTCTTCGCGTGGGGTGCGGCGGGCAGCGTGCGGCGGCCCCTCCGCACCCTCACGCAGTCGGCCGAGAGGCTCGCCGCCGGAGACCTCTCGCTCCCCGTGCCGCTCCCGCCCGAGGACGCGGACCGCGACGACGAGACCGGCCGGCTCGCCCGCGCCTTCGAGGGGATGCGCGTCGCGCTCGCTTTGTCGATGGAGGAGGTCACCCGTGCGAACGCGACGCTCGAGCGCCGCGTCGAGGCGCGTACGCGCGATCTCGAGCGCCTCGCCGCCGAGCTCCGGGACCGCGACGCGCGGCGCGCGGAGCTCGTCCGGAAGCTCCTCTCCGCGCAGGAGGACGAGCGCCGCCGGATCGCGCGCGAGCTGCACGACGAAACGTGCCAGACGGTCGCGGCGCTCGCGGTCGGGCTCGATACCGTGCGCCGCGCGGGCTCCCCTGCCGAGGCGAGCGAGAAGCTCGAGGACGCGCGCGCCCTCGCCTCCCGCACGCTCGACGGGCTCCACCGCGTCATCTTCGACCTGCGCCCTTCGGCCCTCGACGACCTCGGACTCGCCTCGGCCGTCCGCTGGTGGGTCGCGCGCCACCTGACGCCGGCGGGCATCACGGCGCGGGTCGAGACCGAAAACCTCGACGAGCGCCTCGCGCCCGCGCTCGAGATCCCGGTGTTCCGCGCCGTCCAGGAGGCGCTCACGAACGTCGTGCGGCACTCGGGGGCGAAGACGGTCCTCGTCCAGATGGTCCGCGAGCCTGGGCGCCTCGTCGTGGACGTCGAGGACGACGGCCGGGGGTTCGCGCCCGCCGAGGTCGCAAAGCCGTCCGAGTCCGGACAGGGACTCGGGCTTCTCGGAATGCGCGAGCGGATCGAGATCCTCGGGGGTACCCTCACGCTGGACTCGTCTCCCGGCGAAGGGACGCACGTTTCGTTCGTCGTGCCGATCCCCGGGCAGGAGGTCTGCGGTGGCGCGCATTAGGGTCCTGATCGCGGACGACCACGCGCTGCTGCGCGAGGGGATCCGAGCGCTCCTCTCGACCGCCCCGGACATCGAGGTCGTCGGCGAGGCCGCCGACGGCGCCGAGGCGATCGAGGCCTGCCGCCGGCTCGGCCCGGACGTCGTCCTCATGGACATCGCGATGCCGGGGCTGGGAGGGCTCGAGGCGGCGCTCGAGATCCGCAAGGTGAGCCCGCACACGCGCGTCCTCGTCCTGACCCAGTACGACGACCGCGAATACGTCTCGCGCTTCCTCAAGGCGGGCGCGGCGGGCTACGTCCTCAAGAAGGCCGCGGGCACCGAGCTCGTCTCCGCGATCCGCGGCGTCGCCCGCGGCGGCCTCGTCCTCGACCCCGCGATCGCGCGCGACGCGATGACGGGCGACGCGCCCGCCGGCTCCGGCGCCGGCGAGGACCCCTACGAGCTACTCACGGACCGGGAGAAGCAGGTTCTCAGGCTCGTGGCCGAGGGAAAGGCGAACAAGGAGGTCGCGGCGATCCTCGACATCGCCGTGAAGACCGCGATGTCGCATCGCGAGCACGTCATGGAGAAGCTCGGCCTCCACGGGCGCACGGAGCTCATCCGGTTCGCCCTCCGCCGCGGGATCATCCAGGGCTGAGCCGCCCCCGGACTCTCTAGAACGCCGCGCGCAGCGTCACGAGCCACTCGTCCGGGTGGACGTAGCCGCTGCGGACGACCGCGTCGTTGCGCGCGAACTCGGCCGTGAGGTCGAGTCCCCGGACGATGCCGACGCGCAGGCCGAGGTCGTACTTGCGCCAGTCCCAGCTCACCGAAGGCGCGACGAAGCCCGGCGGGTTGACCCAGAGGTTGTCGATGTACGAGACGCGCACGGCGGGCTCGACCCAGTTCACGACGGGCTGGTCGCCGGACGCGAAGAGGCCGGGCAGCGGGATCCGCCACGCGACCTCCGCCTCGTAGCCCTGCCGCCAGAGGTAGGCGATCGTCTGCTTGACGGCCTGGCCGAAGACGTGGAGCGGGCCGAAGCGGCCTTCCACGTTGACGCCCCACTCGAGCTTCTCGTTGCCTTCGATCGGGAGGGAGATCCCGACCCCCTGCAGGAGGCGCAGGTCCGCGCCGTAGAAGGTCCCGTGGAGGCTCGTGCGGTCCGCGAGGTCGCGCCGGAAGATCCAAGCGAGGACGTCGACGCCGTCGCGCCCGTTCTCGCCCCAGTTCCACCGGAACCCGGCGCCGCCGCCGGCCTGCATCTTCCCGGAGCCGGAGACGTCCGTCGCCATCGTGTCGTAGAGGATCGGGAAGCCCGAGTTGTAGACGACCGGCGTCGTGGATCCGACCGTGCGCTCGGGCGTTCCGTTGTCGCCGGCGAGCGCGTTCGGATCGCGGAAGAAGAGCGGCGTGCCGCCCGTCGCGCTCGCCCGCCAGTAGACGTGCGGACCGAACGACCCTCCGACCTCGGCGCCCGTCTCCTCGAACCGGCCGACGGCGGTCCCCCAGAGGCCGTAGCTCTCGAGGCGGCGCACGATCTGCTTCGAGAAGCGGGGGGCCTTGCCGAGCTGGAGGTAGAGGCTCGCCCCGTCGGCGACGCGCAGCGTGTCCACCTTCTTCCCGAAACGGACGAACGCCTCGTGGAGCTGGACCTTGTCGGCGCTCGAGGTCGGATTGCGGTTGTAGAGGTCGATGACGTTCACGACGGTGCGCGCGAAGATGTCCGGCGTGAGGTCGGCCTCGAGCGTCAGCCCGATGTTCGGGACTTCGGCCGAGGCTCCGGGATCGACCGTCCGGAGGACGATCGGGAACGGCGTCCCGGTGTTCGGGACGTTGAGCGTGAGGTCGCGCGAGTCGCGGAACGCCGTCTTGAGCTCGACCCTGAGCCGCACCTTCCCCGTTTCCGAGACGAACGGGCTCGATCCGGCGAGCATCGAGTCCTGCGCCGCGGCCGGCGCGGCGGCGGCGGCCGAGAGCGCGCACGCGAGGGACCAGCGCCGGAGACCCATTCCGCCCCCATTCTAGGGGGCGGCCGGCGCCGCGGAGCCGCCTACGGGAGCGTGACGGCCGTGATCCCGCCCTCCGTGATCGTGAACGTCGTCCCGCCGCCGCCGTCGAGCGTGAGGACGTAGGTGCCGGGCGCGAGGTTCGTGAGGCGGCGGAGCGCCGTCTGGGTGCTCGCGTCCGCGGAGATCGCGAGGCGCCCGTCCGTGTTGTAGAGCGTGTACGGGTAGGGCATTCCGCCGAGCTGGAGCGTGCCGCGCATGATGCCGTTCACGAAGGACTTCGGGCCGACGGAGATGTCCGCCGAGCCCCCGGGCGTGAGCGTGACGGGCAGGGTCTGCGACGGCACGGACACGCTCGCGACGTAGAGCGTCGCGTAGCCGCTCGCGCCCACGTAGAGGGAATAGCCGCCGGGCTTGAGCGACGTGATCTCGCCGATGCCGTTCGAGTCGAGGGAGATCGGGCCGCCGGAGACCGTGTTCCGCGACCCGTCGAGAACGCGCACGGACACGCTCCGCATCGGGAGGCCCGCGAGGCCGTCGCGCGCCTGGATCTCGATTCCCTGCCCGCGGGTGAGCTCGATCGAGAGGCTCTCGCTCGACCCGTCGTCGGCGGCCGTGATCGTCCGGTTGTCGTACTGGTAGTCCGTCTTCGAGGTGTTCATCGTGTACGGCTGGGGCGGGATGCTCGCGAACTGGAAGTGTCCCGTCGAGTCCGTCTGCGCCATCCGCTGGAGCGGCGTGGACCCGGAGCCGGCGACCGCGGACAGCGTGACCGTCACGTCCGAGAGCGGCTGCTTCGTGTCCGCGTCCGCGACGACGCCCGCGACCCTCGCCATCGGGAACGCGAGGTCGACGTTCTGGTCCCCCGTGAGCGTCACGCTCTGCCGGACCATCGAGATCGTGCCGCCCGAGAGGGGATCGGTCTGGGCCGTGACGCTGTAAGCGCCCTGCTGGAGGCCCTGGAGCGCGTACGACCCCGAGTCGTCCGTGCGCGTCGTCGCCTGCCGCCCGCCGCCGCCCTGCAGGTTCGCGACGACCATCGCGTTCGCGACGGGCTGCCCCCCCTGGGTCACGTGCCCCGAGAGCGTGAACCCGACGTCGAAGACGATCTCGGCCGAAAGGACGGGCACGTCGTCGCTCGCGACGACCTGTTTCGAGGCGCTGCGCGAGTCCCCGAGGCCGTCGCCCGCCTGCGCGCGCAGCGTGACGGGCCCCGCGGGGACGCCCGTGATCTGGAACGAGCCGTCCGCGCCCACCTTCGTCGTCTCGAAGAACGACTCGACGCCGGTCGCGATCACGGTCGTCCCGCTCTTCCAGGCGTCCGGAAGCCCGCTGACGACGCCCTGGATCGTCGTGCCCGACGAGAGCGAGAGGACGAGGTCGTTCCGGTTGTCGCCCGCCTGGAGGACGACTTCCGTGAGGTTGCTCGACTTGCCGTTCAGGCCCGCCGAGACGCTGTAACGGCCGGCGACGAGGTGGTCGAACTCGAAGCGGCCGGTCGCGTCCGTCATCGTCGTCTGTCCGCCGCCGAGGATCCGGCCGAATCCCGCCTCGCCCGCTCCCGCGAGCGAGACGTTCGCGCCGGCCGCCGGCTGGTTCCCGAAGGCGACGACGCCGCTCATCGAGCCGCCCGACGCGAGCTTGATCTCGACGCTCCCGCCCGTCTCCTTGACGTCGGCGACCTCGCTGCCGTCCGCGTAGTCCGGGTTCTTCGCCGTGACCTTCACGCGGCCTACGGCGATCCCTTCGATCGTGAACGCACCCTCGGCGTCCGACGTGATGTCGTCGTTCCCGTCGAGACCCAGCGGGCCCCCCCGCGCGAGCATTCCACCCGGCCCGGGGCCGCCGGAGCCCGCGGATTCCCAGGTCACCGTCGCGTTCGCGACCGGCCTGCCGGTCGTCGCGTCGGAGACGCGCCCCTTGAGGGCGACGCCGGGCGTCGCGCGCACCTCGACCCCGTCCTTCGTCGCTCCCTCGTCGACGGCGACGCTCGCGACGCGCGCGGTCTGATATCCCTTCGCGTCGAGGACGACCGTCCATGTCCCGGCCGGCACGTCCTCGAGCGCGAAGGTCCCGTCCTCCGTCTGGAAGTCGCGCTTCTGGCCGATGCCCGTCTGCCCGCCGGCTCCGCGCGCGATCATCCGGATGATCGCCCCGCCGCCGCCGCGGTCCGGGTCGTACGCGACCGAGAAGTTCCGGAGCGGCTGGCCCGTCTTCGCGTCGAGCGCGATTCCCGCGATGCGCCCCGAGCCCGAGACGACGAGGTCGGCGCCCGAGGCCGGCGCGACGATCCCGCGCTTCTGGGGTCCCATGCCGGCTCCGCCGAACGCGGTCAGGTCGTAGGCCTGGCCCGGCTTCAGGCCGTCGATGAAGTACGTGCCGTCCGTGCCCGTCGGACTGTCGGACGCGATCGCGTTCAGGAGGCCTGCCCCCGGCCCGCCGCCGCGCCCGCCACGTCCGCCGCCCGCGGCCGCGCCCGCGCGCACGAGAAAGCCCTCGGCGCCGTCGCCGCTCTTTCGGCGCACGGCGCCCGAGATGCTCGCACCGGGGCCGAGCACGACGAGCACGGGGTCGACGCCGCTCTCGGCGACCTTGACGGGGTCCACCCGCTCCGTCGCGAAGCCCGCCTTCTTCAGGACGAGGGCATAGGAACCGACCGACATGCCCTTGATCGCGAACGTGCCGTCCGGGGCGCTCTTCGCCTTCGGGCGCTCGCTCGGACCCCCGAGGCGCGTGAAGTTCATGACGAGTCCGCCCGCGCCGCCGCGGATGTTCATCGAGGGATCCACCTGGACCTCGACGTCCGGGATCGGCTGTCCGTTGCCGTCCTTCACGACGCCCGAGATCGTGGCGCCGCGCTTGAGGACGACCGTGACGCCGGCCTTCGTCCCGCCGGCGGGGAGCGAGAGGCCCGCGAGCGTCGCCCGCTCGAAGTCCGCGTGGCTCACGGACAGGCGCTGGTTGTCGCCGGGGGCGAGGCGCGTAGCCGTGAAGGTGCCGTCGGGCCGCGTCCGGAACGCGGGAGCCTCCGCGCCGGCGCGCAGCATGCGCCGGATGCCGGCGAACGCGCTCTCCCCGCCCCGGGCGAGCGAGCCCCGCGCCGACGCGACGGGCGCACCGGCCTCGTCCACGACCTTCCCCGTGAGCGTCGCGCCGGGCGTCAGCGCGATGTCGAGCCGCCTCGACTCGCCCGGAGCGAGCTTGAGCGCGGCCTGAACCCACGGCACGTGGCGCGCCTCGTCCACCGTGAGCCGGTACGTCTCGGGCGGGACGCCCTTGAGCGCGTAGGTCCCGTCCGGCGCCGTGCGCACGAGACGGGCGAAGGCGTTCCCCTTGACGAGGAGCTTCGCGCGCGGAACGGGGCGGCCCGACTTGTCCTCGACGACCCGGCCCGCGAGGGACGCGGGCACGGCGAGCGTGACCGCCAGCGAACGGCCCTCGGCGAGAGGAAGCTTGACGTCCGGCCTGGTCGCGAAGCCCGCGTCGCCCGCGTCCACGACGAGCGCGCCGCGGCCTTCCGCCGCGTTCGGGATCGAGAAGGCGCCGGAGGCGTCCGTGAGGACCCAGCGCGTCGCCGCTCTCACGCTCTCGAGGCGCACGAGCGCGTCCGCGACGGGCCGCTTGGTCGCGTCGCGGACGACGCCCGCGACGGGGAATCCGGCCGAGAGCGCGAGGGGTCGCGCCGTCCCGGCGCGCACGCCGGACGCGGACGCCGGCGCGAGGCCGCTCCGATACACGGTAATCCGGTTGCCCGCGGCGCTCGCCTCGTCGAACCTGAAGACGCCGTCGGGTCCCGTCACGGCCGTTCGCGGGAGCGCGTGGAAGGCCGGGTCGTCGCCCGGCGCACCCCCGCCCGCCTCGAGGACGACCTCGGCGCCCGCGACGGGCGAGCCCGACGCGTCGATCGCCTTCCCCGAGACCGTCTCGGCGCGGGCCAGGACGTGCTCGCCGAGGTCGTCCGTCTCGGACGCGTCGTACACGTTCTCGAACAGGACCGGCACGACGCCCGCGCCCTCGGCGCGAATCCGGAAGAGCTTCTCCTTTCCGGGTTCGGCGGGAACGGCCAGCGCGAAGGAACCGTCGGCTCCCGTCGTCGCCGTGGCGAGCGGCTTCGGCGCCGCCCCGCCCTTCGCTTCGCGGCGCGCCTCGTCGCCCGGCGACTCCCACGCGACGGCGGAGACGCCGACCCCGGCAGCGGGGCGGTCGCCCCGGTCCGAGACGAGGAGCCGGCCGCGGATCTCGCCCGCGGCGGCGGGGAGCGACAGGGCGAGAGGAAGGAGGAGCGCCAGTCGGCCGGGCCGGAACGCTTTCACGGAGGAACCTCCACGTCGAAATGACCCCGCGGGTGCCGAGCGCCCATTGTCGAGCAACCCCGTTGCCAGCCGAGAGCGGCGCCTGCTGCGCCCCGAGCGCGCATCACCGTCAGACGCGCCGGAACGTCGAAAGGTTACGCAGCTCACGGCGCCTCGGGGGGCCGCGTGGCACTCTCGTCGACGTGACGGACGTCGTTGCGAGGCTCCACGCGCCCCCCGGAGATCTCCTCCGGCTCGCGTCGGACGAGCCGCTCGTCTTCGAGCTCGCCGCGAGGCTCTGGGAACCTGCGCGCGCGGACGCGGCAGACGCCGCGAATGCGATCCGGATCGAGATCCTGCATGCGCGGCATTCGCCGCGCAAGGAAGGAGAAGAAGAGGAAGAAGAAGGAGAAGATTTCTCAGAAGGCGCGGGGCGGCGTGAGGCGAAGGCGAGCGGCTCGCCGCGGGGCGCTCCCTCGCCCTCTTTCTCATTCGAAAAAAATCTTCGGTGGGTCCACGAGCCGCATCGGTTCCGGTGCGAGGTCCCCGGCGCGCTCGACCTGACGATCGACTTCGCGACGGCACACGTCGCCGCACGAATCGCTCCCCCTCTCTCTCTCTTCCTTTCAAAGAAATCTCTTTCTTCTCTTTCTTCTCTTTCTTCTCTTTCTTCTCTTTCTTCTCTTTCTTCTCTTTCTTCTCTTTCTTCTCTCTCGTCTCTCTCGTCGTTCCTCGCCCGTACGCTCCTCGAGGCGCCCGCCGCCGTCCTCCTCGGGCGGAGGGCGTGGCAGGTTCTCCACGCCGGCGCCGTCGTCGGGCCTCGCGGCGCCGCCGTCCTGCGCGGGCCCTCGGGCGCCGGCAAGTCCACGCTCGTCGCGGCCGCGCTCGGGGCGGGGCTCGACGTCCTCGGCGACGAGAGCCTTTTCGTCTCGCGCGCCGATCCCGACCAGCTCGCCGCGAGCGTGCGCGATCTCGCGCTCCGCGAGGACTCGGCGCGCCTTCTCGGCGTCTTTCACGACACGGAGCCCGCCTTCACGGGCCGGGAAGTGAAATGTCGCGTTGATCTCTTCAACGGAAGCACGCCCCGCGCGCGGACCGCGCGCCGCGCGGCGACCGTTCTTCTCGGCCCGCGGGAGCCGGGACCGGCGCGCCTCGCGCCGTGCTCGGGCGAGCCGTTCCTCGACGCCTTTCGCGCCGGCGAAATTCCGCAGGAGCGATTCCCGGGCGATCCCGACGCCGTCGCGCGCGCGTGGGCCGGGGACGGCGGCTTCTTCCTCTCGGGGAGCGCCGATCTCGCCGGGGCCGTCCGACTCATGAAGGGACTCGTCACGTGACGCTTCCGTAACGGGGGTCACGCTCGGAGATCGAGACGGCGTCCTAGTCTCCGGGGATGGCCACGGGCCCGAAGGTCCTCCTCGCCCACGCCTACTACCTGGTGCACGACGCGAAGCAGTGGCGGAAGATGAAGCCCTATCCGCCGCTCGCGACGCTGCTCGCCGCGGCCGTCCTGCGATCGCGCGGTTTCGAGGTGCTGTTCTTCGACGCGATGCTCGCGAGAGGCGAACCCGAGTTCGGGCGCGCTCTCGAGGCCTCGGGCGCGCGGATCGTCGGGATCCTCGAGGACAACTTCAACTTCCTGACGAAAATGTGCACGACGCGGAGCCGCGAGGCCGCGCTCGCGATGACGGCCGCGGCGCGCGCCCGCGGCTGCCGCGTCGCCGTGAACGGGCCGGACGCGACGGATCACGCGGGCGAGTACCTCGCGGCGGGGGCCGACGCGGTCATCGTCGGGGACCCGGAGCTCGGCATGGCCGAGCTCGCGGCCCTGTGGTCCGCCGATCCCGAGGCCTCCCTCGGGGGCGTCGCCGGGCTCCTCCTGCACGGAGGCATCGGTCTCGACCGGAAGGTCGCCGTGCGCCGCACGCCAACGCGTCCCCTCCTCGACGATCTCGACGCGCTTCCGTTCCCCGCGTGGGATCTCGTCGACGTCGAAGCGTACCGCGAGGCGTGGACGAAGGCCCACGGCCGCCTCTCGTGGAACGTCGTGACGACGCGCGGCTGCCCGTTCCGCTGCAACTGGTGCGCGAAACCCGTCTGGGGAAACCGGTACGCGCAGCGGAGCCCCGGAAACGTCGCGGACGAGGTGAGCCTCCTCGCCGGGACCGTCCGGCCGGAGCACGTCTGGTTCGCCGACGACATCTTCGGGCTCACGCCGCGCTGGATCGAGTCCTTCGCCGAAGCGCTCGCCGCGCGGGGCGTGCGGATCCCCTTCACGATGCAGTCGCGCGTCGATCTCATGACGCCCTCCGCCGCCGCGGCGCTCGCCCACGCGGGCGCGGAGGAAGTCTGGATGGGCGTCGAGTCCGGGTCCCAGAAGGTCCTGGACGCCATGGACAAGGGCACCCGCGTCGAGCAGGCCCGCCAGGCGACGCGGCTCCTGCGCGCGCACGGCATCCGGCCCGCGTGGTTTCTTCAGCTCGGCTACCCGGGGGAGGCGTGGGAGGACATCCTCGCGACGCGCCGCCTCGTCCGCGAGGAGCGTCCTTCGGACGTCGGCGTCTCGGTCTCGTACCCGCTGCCCGGCACCGCCTTCTACGAGAGGGTGCGCGGGGAGATGGGTCCGCAGAGAAACTGGAGGACGAGCGACGACCTCGCCGTGATGTTTCACGGCACGTACGAGCAGTCCTTCTACCGGCATGTCCGCGACCTCCTCCACGCCGAGGTCGAGAGCTTCCGGAGGCCCTTCGCGCAGCGGGGGGCGTCGTTCGACGACCGCTGGAACGCGCTGGAAGCGCTCGAGGCCGGATTCCGCGCCACCCTCGACGTCTCGGACTCCGACCCGACGCCGATCGGCCTCGCGCCCGTCTGAGGCCGGGAGGAGGCATGACCTCTCCGGCGCTCTCGCCCGCCGTCCGGGCCTTCGACGCCCTCGCATCCGGCTTCGACGCCGCGTTCTCGGGCTGGACGTCGGTCGCCGCCCAGCGCCGCGCGGTTCGCCGCGCCCTGCTCGCGGCCTTCCCGCCCGGCGCGCGGCTCCTCGAGCTTGGCGGAGGGACGGGCTCGGACGCGCTCTTCCTCGCGTCGGAGGGCCGGAGCGTCCACGTGACGGACGGCGCACCCGCGATGGTCGAAAGGACGCGCGAGAAGGCCTGCGCCGCCGGTCTCGACGGCCGCGTCACCGCCGAGCGCGTCGCGCTCGAGGAGGTCGCGACCTGGGCCTCTTCGCGCGCGGGACGCCCGCCGTTCGACGGGGCCTTCTCCAACTTCGCCGCGCTCAACTGCGTGACGGATCACGCGCCGGTCGCGCGGGGCCTCGCGGGCGTGCTCCCGCCCGGCGCCCGCGCGCTCCTCGTCGTCTTCGGCCCCGCGTCGCCCGTGGAGGTCGCGGTACTCCTCGCGCGCGGCCGCTTCCGCGCCGCGTTCCGGCGCTTCTCGCGCCGGGCCGCTCCGGCACGCGTCGCCGGCGAGACGTTCGAGGTGACCTACCCCGCTCCGCGCGATCTCGCCGCGGCCTTTGCCCCGTGGTTCGCCCTCCGAGGGTCAACCGGGATCGGCGTCTTCGTCCCGCCGAGCTCGGCCGAGCCGTGGATCTCGCGGTTTCCGGGCGTGGTCGCCGTGGCCGAGGCCCTCGACCGCGTCGCCGCCCGGCCCCTCGCGTACGTCGCGGACCACGTCCTCCTCGACTTCGTGCGGACGCGCGCGCCGGAGGTCCCGTGACCGAGCCCGGTCGCCGCCGCTGGGCCCGCGCCTACGCCCGCCTGCGCCGCACGGAAGGCCGCGGCGTCGGCGGAGAACGCGAGCTCGCGGCTCTTCCCTACCTCACGAGCGGGCCCCTGGCGGCCCAGTGGCGCATCCGCGCGCGGACGTTCGACGCCTTCCTCCGCCGCGTCGTCTCGCCGCTCGAGGAAGAGCGCGGCCGTCCGCTGCGGGTGCTGGACCTCGGAGCCGGGAACGGCTGGCTCTCGGCGCGGCTCTCCGCCCGCGGACACCGGTGCGTCGCCGCGGACCTGCGCCTCGACGACGTGGACGGCCTCGCGGCGGCGGCGCCGTTCGCGAGCCGGCTCGGCCGGATGTTCGGGCGCGTCGCGGCGTCGTTCGACGCGCTGCCCCTCCCCGCCGGACTCATCGATCTCGTCGTCTTCGACGCCTCGCTCCACCTCGCCGAGGACCTCGGGCGCGTTCTCGTCGAGGCGGCGCGCGCGGCCGCGCCCGGCGGCCGCGTCGCGATCCTCGACTCGCCCTTCTACGCGCGGGCCGAGTCGGGCCATGCGATGCGCGCGGAGAAGCGCCGCGAGACGGCTGCGCGCTACGCCGATCTCGCGGGCGACCTCCTCGCGCTCGCGCCGGTCGAGTTCCTGACGAAGGCGCGTCTCGACGAGGCCGGGGCGCGGGCGGGGCTCAGGTTCCGGCGCCGCCGCGTTCTCTACCCGTTCGCCTACGAGGCGCGCGGTGTCGTCGCGCGCTTCCGCGGCGCGCGGGAGCCGTCGCGGTTCGACCTCTGGGTCGCTCGAGCCGGGAGCGCGCCGTGATCCTGCTCCTGAACCCGCGCGCGACACGACCAAAGAACCGGCGTTTCCCTCTCTCGGTCCTCGCGCTCGCCGCGGCGCTGCCCGAGGGCGTCACGTGGGAGATCCTCGACGGGAACCTCGAGGGGGCGGATCCGGCGGCCGCGGCGGCGGCGGTCATCGAGGCGCGCTCGGGAACGGACGACGCCGTGCGGATGATCGGCATGACGGTCATGCCCGGGCCTCAGCTCCTCTCCGCCGTGCCGATCGCGCGGGCGCTGAAGGAGCGATTCCCGACCGTGCCGATCGTGTGGGGCGGGTACTTCCCGAGCCTCTACCCCGCCCCCGTCCTCCGCGCCCCGTACGTCGACTACCTCGTGCGCGGACAGGGCGAGCGGACGCTCGTCGAGCTTCTCGGCGTCCTCGAGGGGCGCGTCGACCCGGCGTCGGTCTCCGGGCTCGGATGGAAGGACGGAGGAAAATCGCGCCTGAACGCCGAGCGCGTCTGGGAGGGCCCCGACGCGTTCCCGCGCGTCCCGTGGCACCGCGTCGACGTCCCGGCGTACCTGCGACCCTCGGCGCTGGGCGCGCGGAGCGGCGTCTACCAGGCCTCCATCGGCTGCCCCTACACGTGCAACTTCTGCGGCGTCATCGGCGCCTTCGGGAGCCGGGAGAAGTTCGCATCGCCCGCCCGGACCGAGGCGGACCTCTCCCTCCTCGTGGCCCGCCACGGAATGGACTCCGTCCACTTCTACGACAACAACTTCTTCCTCCGCGAGGACCACGCCCTCGAGCTCTGCGCGCGGATCGAGCCGCTCGGCCTGAGATGGTGGTGCGAGGCGCGCATCGACGCCATGCTCCGCTTCTCGGACGGAACCTGGCGGGCCCTCCGGCGGGCGGGCCTCGCGATGGTCTTCTTCGGCGCGGAATCCGGCTCGAACGAGCGCCTGAGACGGATGTCGAAGAACCTCACCGTCGAGCAGACGCTCGCCCTGGCCGCGAAGACGAGAGAGCACGGGATCCTGCCGGAGTTCTCGTTCGTCTTCGGCGATCCGGACGACCCCGTGGACGACGTCGAGACGAACCTCGCGTTCCTCGAGACGCTCGCCCGCGTCAACCCGGACCTCAAGCTCGTCGCGTACTTCTACACGCCGACCCCGCAACGGCGGCGGACCTACGGCGACGTCGACCCGCTCGCCGAGACGCCGTCGACGCTGGAGGAATGGACGACGCCCGAGTGGCTCGGGTGGATGACGCACGAGGACCCGAAGGTCCCGTGGCTCGCTCCGGCGCTCAAGGCGCGCGTCGAGGCGTTCGCGAGGCGCTTCAAGGGCGGCCTCCTGCCTGCGGACTCGCAGGCCTACGGTCACCTGAGGACGGCGCCGTGAGCGCGATCCTCGCGACTCGCGAGGCGTACCGCCTCTGGTCGGAGACGTACGACGAGGAGAATCCGCTGTCCGAACTCGACCGAATCGCCGTCCGGCTGCTGACGCCCGAGCTCGAAGGCCGCGACCTCCTGGACGCGGCGTGCGGGACGGGCCGGCGGCTCGTCTTCGGGTCGGGCGCGCCCCGCTCGGCGGCCGGCGTCGACCTCGTCTTCGAGATGCTCGTGCGGGGCCGCCGCGTTCCCGGGCGCCCCGCGGTGACGGCGGCCGCCGACGTCCGCGCCCTCCCCTTTCGCGCGGAGAGCTTCGACGTCGCCTGGTGCCGGCTCGCGGCCGGGCACCTCCCGGCGCTCTCGGGCCTTTACGGCGAGCTCTCCCGCGTGCTCCGAAAGGGCGGCTGCGCCGTCCTCACGGACTTCCACCCGGAGGCGATCCGCCGCGGGCACGCGCGCATCTTCCGCGACGCCGCCGGCGCGCCGCGCGAGGTCGAGCACGTCGTCCACGAGTCCGTGGAGCACGAGGAGGCCGCGGCCGAGCGCGGGATGTCCCTCGACGCGAACGGGTCGTTCTGCGTCGGCGGCGAGGTCCGGTCCTTCTACGAGAGCGCGGGAAGGCTCGACCGCTACGCGCGCGATGCGGGAATGCCGCTCCTTCTCGCGCTGAGGTTCGTAAGGTGAGGCTCCGCCTCGTCACGCGCGTCGGGGCCCTCGAGGTCGAGGACGGTTTCGTCGCCGGCGGCGGGAGGCCGCCCGACCTCTCCGTCGATCTCGACGGCGCGACGCTGAGACCCGGGCTCGTGAACGCGCACGACCACCTGCACCGCAACCACCTCGCCCGTCTCGGTGCCCCGCCCTATCCGGACGCCGCGGCGTGGGGCCGCGACCTCCACGCGCGTTTCGCGGAGGGGCTCGACCGGCGCCGCGCGCTTCCTCGCCGCGAGGCCCTCCTCTTCGGCGCGCTCAAGAACGTCCTCGGCGGCGCGACGACCGCCGTCCACCACGACGCGTGGGAGGAGGACTTCGAGCGCGAGTTCCCGCTCCGCATCCCGCGCCTCCCGACGCCCCAGTCCGTGCGCGACGCGCCCGCGGCGCCGCCCGACGGGCCCTGGGCGATGCACCTCGCGGAGGGGACGAGCCGCGAGGCGCGCGAGGAGGTCGCCGACGCCGACGCGCGGGGTCTTCTCGGGCGCGACTTCGCGGCCGTCCACCTCGTCGGAACGGACGCCGACGCGCTCGCCCGCCTCGCGCGCGCGGGCTGCGCGGCCGTGTGGTGCCCGACGTCGAACGCGTTCCTCTACGGCGCGACCGCCTCGCGCGCGCTCTTCGGCGCGGGAATGGAGATCCTCCTCGGGACGGACGCCCTCGTGAGCGGCGCCGGAACGCTTCTCGACGAGCTCGGCGCGGCGCGCGCCACGGGCCTCGTCTCCGACGCGCGCCTCGAGGGCGCGGTTTCGACGGTCGCGGCGCGGCGCCTCGGCCTGCCGGCCCCGTCGCTCGAGAGCGGCGCGCCCGCCGATCTCGTCGCGCTCCGCGCGCCGCTCCTCTCCGCGCGGCCACGCGACGTCGCGCTCGTCCTCGTGGCGGGCCGCCCCGTCCTCGCGGACGAGGAGTTCGCCGCCGTCTTCGACGCCGCGGACGTTTCCAGCGAGCCGCTCGCGGTCGGAGGGGTCCGAAAGCGCGTCGCCGCGCCGCTCGGGACGGTCGCGCGCGCGGCTTTCGAGGCCGCGCCCGAGTGCCGGCGGATCGTCGCCTGACATGCCTCCCCGCGACGACAGACCCGCTCCCCGCGTCCTCGCCTCCGGCGAGATCCACCAGAAGGAGCGCTTCGGCGCGGACACGGTGAACCGGGGCGCGGTTCTCCTCGAATGCACGTGGGACGGCGGCACGTTCGAGTCCGGGATGATGCTCGGCGGATTGTTCCGCTCGGGAACGTTCGTGGGAGGCGTCTTCTGGGGCGGCGTCTGGCTCGGCGGGACGTGGGCGGGCGGAACGTGGGAGCACGGCTTCGGTCCCGACGGACGCTACCGCCCCCGGACGGCCCACCCGTGAAGCTCACGATCGCGTCGGCGCACCGTTACCCCGACCTCGCGCGCCTCTGGTACCGCACGGTCGCGCGGGACGTCGCGCCGGCGTTCCGGCGCGCCGGCGCCGACGTCTCCGTCGTGCTCTTCCGCGACGCGGACCCGCAATCGTTCCCGCGCGCGTGGTTCGAGGGCGCCCTCCTCGAGGCCCCCTCGCGGGCGTGCCGCGACTTCATCGAGTTCTACGACGCGGTCCTCCCCGCGGGCGGGGACTTCGTCCTCTTCGTCGACGCGGACGTCTTTCTCTTCGACGGCGCGTGGGCCGCGTCCCATCTCGCGCTCTTCGCGGACCCGGCGCTCGCGGCGGTTTCCCTCCTCTCGCGCACGGACCAGCCCGGCGTCTTCGCCCTCCTCGCGCGCGCCGCCGCGTATCGCACGCTGCCGGCTCCGGTTCTCGCGCCGTGCTACGAGGGGCTCGCCGACTGGCCGAACGCCGTGAACCGCCAGCCGGGCGACCGCGCCGCGATCGCGCTCCGCGCCGCGGGCTGGCGAATCGCGGAGACGTCCGCGCGCGACGCCACGCCGCACGTCGCGGACTTTCACGCGACGACCGCGATCCGCGCGACGAAAGAGCGCCTCGGCCCGCTCCTCGGCGGGCGCTTCGACGCGCTCGTCGCCGAGAAGCTCTACCTCTCGATGGGCGCGTACGACAACCTCCTTCTCGGCTGCCTGTACCGGGCGGTGTTCGGCGAGCCCTTCGCGGCGGGGCCCGACGGCGTTCCCCTTTCGGGGAGCGCGACCGCGGCGGCCCTGCGGTCGGCGTTCGCCGGGATTCCGTCCGGGGAGGCTCTGTCCCGGCTGGTCGGAGTCCTCCGGCGCTCGCGTCGCGCGCTCGGACGCCTGGCGGCTCACGAAGGAGTCCGCGTCGACGTCCCGCGGGTCGTACCGGCCGGCCGCGCGGCGGCGGTGCGCCTCGAGGACGCGGCGCGGCGCCTCCTGCACCGCAGGCGCGAAGCTTCGGGGTCCGCCTAGGGACGCGGCTCGGAGAGGAATCTTTCCACGCGCCCCGCGCCCGCGTTCAGCGTCCGCGCGCGAGAGAGCGCCGCGCGAAGCACCGCGGGTCCCGCGGGCACCAGAGCGAGCCAGACCGCGAGGCGCCCGGCGCGAAAGGCGAACGGCGGGCCGTCCGGGAACGACCGGTCGTGGACCGCGCGCAGCGCGACGTTCCCGAGGCACCCCTCGCGGAGATAGCCGTCGCGCCGCGCGAGCGCGAGGAGACGCCCGGTCCCGGCCCACCCGGCGAGAAGGTGCGAGTTCGTGAGAGCGTCGAAGCGGACGAAAGCCCCCTCGTCCTCGAGGCGGAGGCGCTCGAGCCTGCCGCCGCGCGCGAGGACCGCGGCCGTGAGGAGGTCCCCGGTGTCGAAGCCCCGCCACCCTCCGGCGCGGCCCGCGGGATCCTCTCCTTCGACGCGCGGAAGGAATCCGGCGGGCGCGTCGGCGAGGGCCGCACGATAGGACGCGACGTCGAAGGCGATCGCCACCGTGTCGTGACCGTCGACGGCCGTCCTCGGAGCACAGTGAACCGCGGCGGCGCCGGCCTCGAGGCGGGCGCGCACGCGCGGCCAGACGTCGCGCGAGACGGGGTACGCGTCCGTATCGACGAAGAAGAGCCACGGCGTCGCGGCCCGCGCGAGCGCGTCGTTGTAGGTCTCCTGGAAATCGCGGCGGCCGGGGCCCGGGCGGAGGACCGACGCCCCCGGCAGGAGCTCGGAGCCGAGCGCGCCGGCGTCCGAGTCGTCGAAGATTTCGATCCGGGACTCCTCGCGCGGAAACGCCCGCGTCACGCACGCGAGCCACAGCCGCGCGAGATCGAGCCGCACGGAGGACGTGAAGATCGTGAGGACGGGTGTCACGCGGGCGCGTCTCCTCGCGGCCGGTAGACTCCGTCCGGCCCGAAGCCGCCGTGCCAGAGGCCGCCCTCGAAAGATCCGCCCCGCCACCAGCCGCCCCAGAACACGCCGCCCCGGAAAACGCCGGAGCGGAAGACGCCGCCCCACATCACGCCGGCCTCGAAGACGCCGCCGTCCCACTCGCAAAGGTGAAGGACGGCGCCGCGGTTGACGACGTTCTCTCCGAAGCGCTCGTGCGTGTAGATCTCGCCGCATTCGAGAACCCGCGATGCCGCGCCGCTCATCGCGGCCCCCGGCGCGAGAGGATTCCCAGGCGCCGCAGGAGGACGCGCGCCCACGCCGCGGCGAGGGCGATCCCCGTCGCGTCGGGCGCGGCGTTGGCCTTGACCTCGCCGAGGGTCGGGAAGAGCGTCCGGAGAAGAAAGCGGGCGCGCGGAACGGGTCCGTCCACGATCGAGAGGAGCGTGCGGCTCCAGCCGCGGGCGGGGCGCGTGTAGCGGAGAACGGGCAGCGCCGCGGCGCGCGCGCGAAGAACGGGATCGACACGGGAAGAGAGAGAAGAAAGAAAGACTTCTTTGAAGGTACGAGGGAAGACGTGCTCAACGGCGTCGGCCGCGTAGAGCAAGGGGGCGACGACGCCAGGTCCGGCCGAGCCGCCGCTTCCTCTCCCTCTTCCACTCGAAGAAATCCTCTCGTCCGAATTCTCCGAAATCCCGGGGATCTCCGGCGCGAGAGCGCCGCTGTTCGTCTCCTCCCGCGCGAGGAGCCGGAAGTCGTGCGCCTGGACGCCGCGAATCCCGTTGCCCGCGAAGTCCTCGGCCGCGTGGAAGAGGAGGTGCGTCGCGAGCGCGGGGCCCGCCGCGATCGCGACGCTCGTGCCGCCGAGATCCCGCGTCTCGGCCTCGGCGCGCAGAGCCGCGCTCGCGTCGTAGGCGCGGCCGAGGACCGGCAGGCGGAACGACGTGTGGACCTCGACGCGGATCGGGTTCTCCGGGTCTTCGGCGGCGGGACGCGCGACCCGCTCGCCCTCCCGCGCGAAGACACGGTGGCGCGGCGTATCGAAGAGCGCGCGCCAGCCGTCGCGCCCGAGGGCGTCCGTCGCGCGCGCGAGGTCGCGCGGGTCGCGGAGGAGGAGGTCGAGGTCCCCCATCGGGCGGAGGCCGGGCTCCGGGTAATGGAAGAACGCGAGAGCCGCGCCCTTGAGCGCGACGACCTCGACGCCCGCGGCGCGAAGCGCGACGATCGTCGAGGCGAGTGTCTCCCGGAGGCGCCGGGCACGGGCACGGGCGGAAGAGACTTCCGCGAATAGAAACTCGGAGACGGGCGCGGGCAGCGTCGCCGCGCCACGGAGACCGGCCGTCAGCGCCGAAAGACCCTGCGTGGAAATGGCGAAGGCGGCGATCTCGTGTTCCGCCGCCGACTCCCCTCTTTCACTCGAGGAAACTCTTCTCTTCCCCTTCTCCAGCTCCTCGGCGATGGGACCAGCGTCGCCGCGCGCGACGGCCGCCACCGCCGCCGCGGCGTACGCGGGATAGCGCGGGTCGGCGAAGAGGCGATCCGGATCGAAGCGGATGGCTTCAGACTAGCGCGGGAAGCCCGCCGCCGTCGCGCGAGCCGCTACTTCCAGTGGCCGTCCCTCCAGTACCAGCCGCGCTCGTGGTGCACCCACGAGCCGCCCACCCAGCTCGCGCCGGCGTGCGGCGCCCTTTCGTACCGGCCCGGCATCCAGACGTAAGCGCTTCCGGTCCAGGTGTGGTGCCCGGCGATCCAGACGAAATCCGGACCGGGAGCGACGCCCGCGACCTCGATCTCGGCGGCCGGCGGGGCGAACGACGCGTAAAGGGTCCCGGGCGGCGGCCCCACGACGCAGGCCGGCAGCGCGAGCGCCGCGAAAGCGAGAAGCGCGGGAAGACACTTTCGGACGTGGTTCGACGGCATGGTTCGTGGCTCCTTGGCGGAAGTACCGCCCGCCCGGAAAATTGCACGGCCCGTGCCATGTACACTCGATTCGGCCCCCGCGGGAGGGGCAGGAGCGTGTCCATGACTCGAGTCTCGACGCGGCGGAGCCGCGCCGCCGCCGCGACACTCGTACTCGCCGCCGCTTCGGCCGCCCTTCCCGCGCGCGCGGGTCTCAGGTTCCAGCAGGTGCCGACGCTCACCGGAGCGACGGCGTCGGCGCTCGCATCCGACGGAACCATCGTCTGGGCCGGGACGCCGGGCGGGGTCTGGAAGCTCGCCGCCGGGGCGTGGACGCCGGATGGCCTGCCCGGGCAGCCGGTCTCCTCGCTCGCCGTCGCCGGGGGTGAGGCGTACGCCGCCGACGGGACGAAGACGTACCGCCGGTTCTCGGCCTGCGTCCCGTTTCCGGGCGGATCCTGTGTGCAGGAGTGGGATCCCGAGCCGATTCCCGCTTCCGTGACGCAGCCCTCGGCCCTCGCGACCGACGGTACGAGCCTCTGGGCCGCCGGTTTCGGCGTCGCGAAAAAGAGCGGCGGGACGTGGACGGCGCTCGCGAGCCCCGGCGGCGCCGTCCTCTCCGCCGCCGTCTGGAACGGCGATCTCGTGGCCGGCCTGCGCGGAAACGTCGCGCGCTACGCGGGCTCGTCCGTTTCGTTCTTCGCGACCGGAATGCCCGTCACGGCGAACGTGCAGGCCCTCGCGTCCGTCGCCGGCGTCCTCTGGGCGGGGACGGACCAGACCCTCTACTCGTGGAACGGCGCGACGTGGGTCGCGGAGCCGGGTTTCGGCTACCACGACGTCCGCGCGATCACGGGCGCGGGCGGAACGCTCCGCGCCGCGACGGCCGACGCGGGCATCCTGAAGAAGTCGGGCTCGTGGGGACCGGACAACCTGGGAGTGCTGCCCCCGGGCGCGCTCAGCTTCGCCGCCGCCGGGAGCGACCTCTACGCCGGCACCGCGGGCGGCCCCGTCTACCGGCTCGTCGGCGCGTCGTGGATCGAGGCCGGCACCGGCCTCTGGGCGGCGAGCATCTCGGACGTCACCAGCATCGGAGTCGGCCCGTCCGCGACGTTCGCCGCGGCGCACGGCGCCGGCCTCGCCTCGGTCACATCGGCCTCCTCGGCGGCGGGCGGCGCCGGTTGCGGTGACGTGAGCGCCCTCGCGTTCGTCAGCGAAGACGCTCTTCTCGCGTCGACGAACTGCGACGAGACGGCTTTCCAGCTCTCCGACTTCGCGATCGTCGCGTCCTCGAGCGCGTCGTCGGGCCTGCCTCTCGGCGTCCTGCCGTCGACGCTCGCGGCGGTCGCGGACGGCAGCATCGCGGGCGGGACTCCGAGCGCGGGGATGTGGCGGTTCGTGGGCTCGTCGTGGTCGGCGGACAACGGCGGCCTCTCGGGCACGGAGTCGATCCTCGCCCTGCGGCAGGTCGGCGGCTCTCTCTACGCCTCGACGGGCACGGCGCTCTTCGTCCGCCAGCAGAGCGGCTGGCAGAACGCGGCCGGGGCGCCTTCTCTCGTGCAGGCCCTCGGCGGCGACGCGAGCATCCTGTTCGCGGCGCCCGCGACGGGCATCGCGGCCGCGACGCTCGGCGGCCCTCTTCCGGCCGCGTGGCGCAACGACGAGTACGGCGCGAACACGGCGTTCGTGTCGTCCCTCGACACCGGCAACGGAATGGCGTTCGCGGCGGGCGGCGGCGCGGGCGTCCTCGGGAAGAAGGACGGAGGCTGGCAGCCCGAGAACGCGGGCCTCCCGCCCGGCGCCGACGTTCGCGTCGTGCGCGCGTTCGGCGCGGATCTCTACGCCGGCACGGCGGCCAACGGCCTCTTCGTCGCGGCCCTCGCGACGTCGACGAAGCACCTGCCCGTCGTCCTCGACCTGACGGGCGCGACCGGGGCTCGCTTCCGCTCCGATCTCACGCTCGGCAACCGCTCCAACGCCCCGCTCACGGCGACGGTCGGGTTCACGGCCGCTCCGGATTTCCCGGGCTCCGGCGGCGGCCGCGCGACGGTGACGCTGGCCGCGCAATCGGAGCTGCGCGCGGCGGACGCTCTCCAGTTCCTGCGCGACCGCGGCGTCGCGGTCGGCTCGGGAAGCGTCGCGGGCTCGATCGACGTCTCCGTCGACCCGCTCGAGGGTCCCGACCCGGGCACGGACGCCCTTTACGCCCTCTCGCGGACGTACACCTCCGATGCTTCGGGGAGCTACGGCGTCTTCCTCGACGCCCCGTCGGACCTCGACGCCGCCGAGGACTCGGGCGCCGTCTACGGGCTCCGGAGCGTCTCCGGCGTCTCGCGCTCGAACCTCGCGCTCGCG